>Ga0157371_10000257_pt1 | contig 73583 bp, 61 predicted proteins | sample C45metaG_FD_113462 | JGI IMG/M metagenome (GOLD analysis project Ga0157371, IMG submission 113462) | Corn rhizosphere microbial communities from Kellogg Biological Station, Michigan, USA - C4-5 metaG | ecosystem: Host-associated > Plants > Roots > Rhizosphere > Soil | place: USA: Michigan...
TATCTGCTCGGTAATTGTAAGCTTTATGATTATGTGGACATTTGGCGAGCTCCTGGTCATCGACATTACCATTTACACCGCCGGCTTGTCGTTAGAGTATCTTTCGCTCATCAAACTGCGCCGTTCAAGGCCTCATATGATCAGGCCGTTTAAAATTCCTTTTAATGTTACAGGCTTGTGTTTCGTTTTAGTCCTTCCGGCGATGGTTTATTTGGTGGCGCTGGGCGATTCTCTGTCATCGTCCAAAGATGCTTCGAAGCCCGTCCTGTTTGCACTGGCGGCACTGGCAACAGCCGAGCTGGCCTGGCAGATATTGCGTTTTAGCATCCGCAAAAAAAACGCGGCGTACTAAAAACCGGACAATTACCCGGACGCTACTTTCCGTCGAATTTTCCCTGATCTTAAAAAGTTTTTTTACTGGTTATAATTCCTTTATTTTTGAAGCATTCTAAACATGTGTTCTGGCTTGGCACCGGCTTTGCCTTAGCACCACTAAACATTCCACAATTATGAAAGTATTACGAATTAAGAATAGCTTAATTGCGGCCGGTTTGGCCCTGAGTATTTTAGGTACAAGTTGCAACTCTTTAAACAAAACACAAAAAGGGGCCGCCATTGGCGCGGGTGCCGGTGGCACCATTGGTGCCCTAATTGGGCACAGCGCAGGTAACACCGCTCTGGGTGCTATCATCGGCGGCGCTGTAGGCGGCACAGCAGGCGCTTTGATAGGCCACAAAATGGACAAACAAGCTGCCGAGATCAAACAAACTGTACCGGGAGCCACTGTAGTAAGGCAAGGCGAAGGTATCCTGGTGAAGTTTGATTCAGGTATTTTATTCGATATCGACAAAACAAATTTGAAAGCTGCCGCCCAAAGCAACCTGCATAACCTGGCGGCCTCATTGAAAAGCAATCCGCAGACCAACATTACCATCATCGGCCATACTGATACTACCGGCACTGCCGACCATAACATGGACCTGTCCATCCGCCGCGCACAATCGGTTCGTTCTTTTTTAGTCGCAGATAATGTTAGCAGCTCTCGCTTAACTACCATGGGTAAAGGTTCTACCGAACCTATCGCCAGCAATGCTACCGCAGCCGGCCGTACTCAAAATCGTCGTGTAGAAATTGTGATTGTAGCTAACGACCAGATGAAACAACAAGCCGCACAAGGCCAATAGCATTTTTATACCTATAATTTTTCAAAGCCCCGGCCTAAATTCGTCGGGGTTTTGTTTTTGGGGCAGCAGCCCACTTTAAATCTTCCCCGCCAGCTGACAGGTAGACTTTGCTATTTTTAAGTCCTTCCTACCGGGGAGGATTTAGGAGGGGCAGACTTTTGTAAAAAATACGCGCCGGCAGGCCGTTTGTGCCATATCTCAAATCTAATTGCTAATTTGCACCAATGCAGTTTAAACAGATAGTTGGGCAAGCGGCCGTGAAGCAAAGGCTGATCAACTCGGTGAAAGAGAACCGGGTTAGTCATGCGCAATTGTTTTTGGGCCCGGAGGGATCGGGGAATTTAGCTTTGGCTGTAGCTTATGCACAATACTTATCCTGTTTAGACCGACAGCCGGACGACTCGTGCGGCGAATGCTCGTCATGCCGCAAATACCAGAAACTGGCGCACCCCGACCTGCATTTTTCGTATCCGTTCTTCGCCAAACATAAAGACGATACAGCGATAACGTTCATCGATCAATGGCGCGAGGCGCTTTTGGCTACACCTTACCTGAGCCTGGATATTTGGCGCGGATATCTGGAAGCCGAAAATAAGCAGGCCAACATCAATATAGCCGAGTGCCACCAGATCATCAAAAAACTAAGTTTTAAGCCGTTTGAGTCTGAGTATAAAATTTTGATCCTGTGGCTGCCTGAATATCTGGACAAAGAGGGCAACTCCTTGCTAAAGATCATCGAAGAACCGCAGCCAAATACGCTGTTCCTACTTGTGGCTCAAAACCAGGATCAGATCCTGAATACTATTCTGTCGCGCACGCAATTGATAAAAGTTCCGGCGCTGACTTATGACGAGATCAACCGGGAGCTCATCAGCCAATACAATCAAACAGAAAAAGCCGCGGCCGAGCTGGCTTACCTGAGCAACGGCAACTTTACCGATGCCCTGCTCATGATGCAGCAGGACGACAAAAGCTACCATACCCTTTTTGTACAATGGCTGCGCCTGTGCTTTGGCAACAAGGGCATTGAAATAGTAAGCTTTGTGGACCAGCTATCAAAAATGGGCCGCGAAAACCAAAAGAATTTTTTACGCTACGGTATCAGCTTTGTGCGCGAGTGCTGCCTGCTGATTGCCGGCGCCGGTGAGCTGGTACATTTACCGGCGACTGAACTGGAGACTGCGCAGAAATTGAGCAGTATTATGAATATAGAAATGAATCAGGCTATTATTGCCGAACTGGAAAAAGCTCATTATCATGTGGAGAGAAATGCTAATCCAAAAATTTTATTTTTAGATGTATCTTTACAAATTATGAGTTTCTTAAAACTAAAGTCAAGCCCGCAAGGGAATCAATATATATCGAACTAATATGGGATGTGGAAGTTGTTCAACGGGTGGCGGATGCGCACCCGCAGGCTGCAAAAGTAACGGCTCATGCCTTACTAACGGATGCAGTAAATTAGACGTTTACGACTGGCTGTCGCAAATGGATATGCCTGTAAACTATAAGCCTTTTAACATCGTTGAAATAAAATTTAAAGGCTCCCGCAAGGAGTTTTTCTTAAATAACGATAATTTATATATCGAAAATGGCGACCTGGTGGTGGTTGAAACCGCTACAGGGGGCTATGACATTGGCCACGTGTCATTAACCGGCGAACTGGTGCGCATGCAGCTAACCCGCCGCCGCGTTAAGGAAGAGGACGTGCTGAAGAAAATATACCGTCGCGCTACTCCTGCTGACGTAGACAAATGGAAGGCCGCCAAAGACATGGAATGGGAAACCATGCACAGCGCACGCAAACTGGCGCTGAGCTTAAACCTGTCAATGAAGTTAAGTGATGTGGATTACCAGGCCGACAAAACCAAAGCGACATTTTATTATACTGCGGAGGGCCGTGTGGATTTCCGCGAGCTGATCAAGAAAATGGCTGAAAGTTTCCGTATCCGCATTGAGATGCGCCAGATTGGTATGCGCCAGGAGGCGAGCCGTTTGGGTGGCATCGGTTCATGCGGCCGCGAGCTTTGCTGCTCAACATGGCTCACGGATTTTAAAACGGTATCAACATCAGCGGCACGCTATCAAAATCTATCGTTAAACACACTGAAACTCGCCGGCCAATGCGGTAAGCTGAAATGCTGTTTAAACTACGAGCTGGATACTTACATGGATGCGCTGAAGCACATCCCTGAAAATGTAAACGTGCTTAAAACCCAAAAAGGCGATGCGCGTTTGCAAAAAACAGACATCTTCAAAAAACAAATGTGGTTCAGCTATCCAAATGAGGAATCATGGATACCGGTAACGTTAGGCCGCGTACGCGAAATTCAGAAACTGAACAAAGAAGGCGTTTTCCCAGAAGATCTGGTAATATTTGTGGAGGAGGAGAAAGCAGTACCGGTTAAAGCGCTGGATTATGAGAACGTGGTTGGTCAGGATAGCCTGACCCGCCTGGATGAGCGAAACAAGAAGAAGAAAAACAAAAGCCGCAATAAAAACAAGCCGGGCGGCGGCAACCCGCAAGGCAGCCAGGCCAACGCCAAACAAGGCCAGCCTCGTGCCGAAGGTACTGCTCCCAAGGCCGGCGATAGCAGTCCGCAGCAATCAAGACCGAAGCAGCAACAGCAGCCAAAAGGTCAGGGCCAGCCGCAGCAACAGCAGCAGGGCGCGCAAACCCAGGGCCAGCCTCGTGCCGAAGGCGGACAAGGGGGCAGCGGAAATCGTAATCGCAACCGTAACAGAAACCGCAAACGCGGCGGAGGCGGTGGCGAAGGGAACCGCGGCGGAGGCGGTGAAGCAGCTAAACAATAAGCCATGAAAAGCGCTTTTAAATATTTGTTCCCGGTTTTATTGGCGGCTATGTTGTGGTCGGGTTGTTCTGACTCGAACGCTGTTCTGGACCAAAACACCGAGCTAACCAACAATAACTGGGCCTATAACAACAAGATCAACGAGGTAGTTAAGATTGATGATGAACATCTAGCGTACAACCTGTACCTGAACCTGCGTGTAACGGCCGATTATCGATACTCGAACATATTTGTGCTGATACACCAAACCGGTCCGGATCATAAAACCACAACCACCCGTTTAGAGTTTAAACTGGCTAACCCGGACGGTGAATGGCTGGGCGATGGATCAGGCAACTTATACAGCTTCCAGATTCCGTTCTGGCAGAACTATAAGTTCCCGGCAAAAGGCACCTATACGTTCCAGATTGAACAAAACATGCGCGACAATCCGCTGAAAGAAGTAAGCGACGTAGGCCTGCGTGTGGAAAAAGCACAGTAGCTAAAACCAAGGAAAAAAATTAGTTGTTATCATCAACAAATAAGCTGCGCCATGAAAAAGTTATTTGTCTTTCTGATCGTCCCTGCGTTTTCTTTATTTATTGCCTGTAACAGTGCACAACACAAAACCGGCCAGGATAAGCCGGACACAGGCTCGACACATGGTGCATCTGGCGCTTCTGACACTATTAACGGCTCGGCTGCTCCCTTTGCCGAATCGACGGCCGGCACCGACACCAGTACTGATGGCCATGGGGTTGATGATCCGCTGGTGGATACTACGCATCCGAAACACGCAGTTAAAAAACAGCATTAAGCACCTCCTTCACGTCAGCGTGGGCGAGGAACGAGCGTGACGATCTCTGAGCCGCCTATCGTGTAGGGATTGCTTCGTTCCTCGCAATGACGGCTTTTTTGTTTTGCGAATCGGACAGCTTTAGCGCGTGCGATTGCCGCACTCGTTCCTCGTTCACAAAGACAACGTAGTTAGTATCCTTCATTTAATTTTCTTAGCGTACTAATTTTTCTTTACCTTCGTTTTGCTAATATTTTTATCAAAATGATTGTAGCCGTTTTAGTTGCCAGCCTGGTTATCCTCTTAGTTTCTGTATTGTTGTTTTTGAAAAAGCCAACCGCTGTCGATGGTGTTTCGGCGGATGAATTTGCGCGTTTAAAAAATGAGCACACGTCGCTCAACATCGCGTTAGCTAAAGCCGAAGAACGCGCACTAAACCTAGGGCTAGAGCGTGACAAAGCTGACCGCTTGTTACAAGATGAGCGTGAGCGTTACGATGCTGCGGTGATTGACCTGAACCAGCAACTAGTCAACGAAAAAAACCGGATGGCCAAAGCCGAAGAAGCTTTCAAAGCACAGCGTGAACGTTTAAGCGAACAGGAACAGGCGATACAAGATATCCAGCAAAAGTTTCAGAAAGAGTTTGAGAATGTCGCCGAGAAATTGCTGAAAGAGAAATCAAAGGAGTTTGTCGACGTTAACCGCACTAACCTGGATACTATCCTGAATCCGCTGAAAGAAAACCTGAAGGCGTTCGAGGATAAGGTAGACAAGGTTTATAACATGGAGGCGGCCGACAGGAATACCATGAAAGGGGTAATCAGCCAATTGATGGAACAAAACCGCCAGATTAGCGACGATGCACAAAATCTGACCAAGGCCCTGAAAGGCGATAACAAAAAGCAGGGCAACTGGGGCGAAGTGATCCTGGAACGGGTATTGGAGCGCTCTGGTTTAATTAAAGATCAGGAGTACCGCATGCAGGCCAGCGTAGCCGGCACAGACGGTTCGCGTTTTCAGCCGGATGTGATTATTGACCTGCCCGATGGCAAACATTTGATCATTGATTCTAAGGTTTCTTTGATAGCTTATGAACGACTGGTTAATTGCGAGACAGAAGAGGACCGCAAGCTGTTTTCTAAGGCTCACGTTGAATCCATTCGCGGCCACATTAACGGACTTAGCACCAAAAACTATCATGGCTTAGACGGCCTTAATTCGCCCGATTTTGTAATGCTGTTTATTCCGATCGAGGCATCATTTAGTTTCGCGGTACAAATAGATGCCGAAATTTTCAGTTATGCCTGGGAAAAACAGGTGGTTATTGTAAGTCCGTCAACTTTGTTAGCTACGCTGCGTACAGTGGCCAGCATCTGGAAACAGGAGCGCCAAAACCGAAATGTTATGGAAATAGCCCGACTGAGTGGCTCGATGTACGATAAATTTGTGGGTTTTGTAAACGATATGGAGAGTATCGGCAAAAACATTAAACAAAGCCAAACCGCTTACGATAATGCCCTGAATAAACTATCAGATGGCAACGGTAACCTTACCAAAACTGCAGAACGCATTAAAAATCTGGGGGCGAAAACAAGCAAGCAATTGGATCAGAAATATCTTGATGTCGCCGATACCGACGAGGTCGAGGCCGAATAGCCGCCACGCCCATTAACGGCAAAGCCGTAAAATTTTTTGATGCACCCGATATTTATAAAGCAAAAAATCAGCACTGATTAGTTAGCGCTGATTTTAGCTTTATAAGATACTATTGTAGCCGCTTCGACATCCATGTTAGTGGTGCCCATTGTCATATTCATTTTGGTGTTTAGCTTGTCGTTTTTTGCTACTGCAAAGTTGTTGTTTATATCATAAATCATGGTCCCTTTGCCGGTGCCACTTGTTTTTACATCGATTTTTCTGCCTGTTTTATGGGCAGCATTTGCATTAACAACGATTACTTCTTTAGTGTCAAAGTAAGCAAGGTAACCTTTTATACTTTTTAGGGTATAGGTAACAATTGTTTTTATATCAATGCTTTTTCCGCCGTTGGCCAGGTTGAACGGTTTCTCCTGCGTAAAGCTTTCTCCCACACGCACCGGCCGGGCCGGGAACTGTATCTGATCGCCAAACTTATTAAGCATGCCCAAAATAGCATTCCTGGTTTTTTCGTCAGCAGAAACAAAGGTTATGGTTTCTGTGTGCATTTTGCCATCGGCCGTAATTGTGCCCTGGCTTCTGGCACCTTTTACCGCGTTATTTTGCGCCCCCGGCTGCTCTGCACCGTTAACTATATTTTTTGTCGAAAAATTATTAATCGTAATAATAAACGGGAAAGCACCTCTTGCATCCGGAGTCCCTGTTGCTACGGTGCAAGATATCACTACATTAGCTTTATTTTCAAATTTCCGGGCTTGTTGATTTTTAGGCATGGCATTACCCTGACCAAGCGTAATTATGCGTGAGTCAATATCAGTGATCCCTTCAATAGTGTAAGTATGTTTAGGCAGTAACCTGGATTTAAACGTTATTGCTTTTTGGGCATTTGCAGCGGTTGCTGCTAACAAAATAAGGGCAACAAAAATTGGTTTTCTCATTTACGTTTAGCTAATATTTTATGAATTGGTTTGATCGGTTTCATCTTTCGGGAAAGCGTTCCATCCCTGTGCAGTTATCGGGTGCACATTGCCTGATTTCGAGATCAGATTATAACCCGATGCCGGTTCAGTAATATGGCCGATGATGCTAATATCCATTTTAAATTTTATTTTTTCGTAGTCGGCTTGTTTAACGGTGAACAATAGCTCATAATCTTCGCCGCCACTTAAGGCACACACGGTTGGGTCGAGGCCAAACTCGCGCGCGGTTTCGTAGGTCATTGGGTCTATAGGTATCTTTTCCTCATATAAGCTGCAGCCTTTGTTGCTTTGTTTGCAGATGTGCAGGATCTCTGAAGCCAACCCGTCAGACACGTCGATCATTGCGGTTGGTTTTACATCGATATCTTTCAACAACTCTACGATGTCGCGGCGGGCCTCCGGTTTTAACTGGCGCTCCACAATATAATCTTTACCTTCCAGATCAGGCTGAATGTTTGGATTTTCCAGGTAAACCAGTTTTTCTCGCTCCAGCAGCTGCAGACCAACATAGGCTCCGCCCAGATCGCCTGAAACGCAGATCAGGTCGCCTTCCTGGGCGCCGTCGCGATAGGTAATGTCTTCCGGGTTTGCATAACCTATTGACGTTACGCTTAAAACCAGGCCCTGCTTAGATGCGGTGGTATCGCCGCCCACCAGGTCGACGCCGTATTTTTCGCAGGCGATATAAATACCTTCGTAAATTTCTTCGATAGCCTCGATCGGAAACTTGCTCGACAAACCTATGGATACCGTCACCTGCGTAGCTATGCCATTCATGGCATAAATATCGCTCAGGTTTACCTGCACCGCTTTATAGCCCAGATGTTTTAATGGGGTATAAGCTAAATCGAAATGTATGCCTTCCAGCAGCATGTCGGTAGATATCAGCACTTTTTTTCCTTGCGGATCAAGCACGGCGGCATCATCGCCTACACCTTTTAAGGTACTTTTTTGTACCAGCTCGATGTTCTTGGTGAGATGATTGATCAGGCCGAATTCGCCCAGGGCGTCTATATTGGTTTTTTCTTTATTGTCGAACATAGGACATGATTATAAGATTAGAATAGGATTTCATAGATTTTGTTACGGATGCCCCAAGTAATCAGTGAAATCATAATCCAACAAAAATACAAAAGCTTAATGCAAAAATGTAAACAGCCGCCTTCTTAATTCTGCCCTGCAGGACAGACTGTTATTTAGTTCTCAAATTCTCATTTAAAGCGCTCTCAGCCAGCAGGCGATAAGGTTGGGAGACGTCCTTTTAACTACAAGTTATACGAGTTCGCGCGTAATATTTTAATTATTTTTAATGGCGGTTTAAATTGTTAATACATAATTAACACAGTTTGGCGATATTTACCACAAAAATTAACTGAATGAATTTAAGAAAACTACTTACGTACGCAGCTTTTGCGGCAGTAATAACGGTTGTGGGCTGTAAAAAAAGCAACACCACCCCACCACCTACCGACACCACCGGTACCAAAGGCAACAATGGCAATCCCGGAAATACAGGTACCACACCAACGCCTTATACCATTACTGAAGATTTTGAATCGGGCGTTAAAACAGCTTATGCTGCTGCAAATGTCACTTTATATACCGGTTCATGGAGCTTTAACGACGCGCTGATTGGTACTCTTGCTACCGATGTTAAAAACGGCACAAAATCAGTACGCTTACGCACCGGCGATATCCACATGAACTTTGACATTGCCGGTTTGAAAACTCTGGTGATTAAACACGCCAAGTACGGTACCGATGCCAATTCAACCTGGCAATTGTTAATGTCGACCGATGGTGGTACAAACTACACCCAGGTAGGTTCTGATATTAATGAAACCAGCACCACCTTTGTTACCGACTCTTTTAAAGTAACGGTAACCGGCAAAGTTAGGTTCGAAATTAAAAAAGCTGTAGGTACAACCCGTGTTAACATTGATGATATTACCTTCAAAGGCACCGGCGACCCGGGTATAAGCGTCGGCGTGCCTGACACCCCACCTGCCGATACTACAGCTACAACTACTGCAACAGGAGCAAGAGGCGTAACCGTAGGCGCCGACGCACCGCCGGCCATCGGCGATAACAGCAACCTGCTGTTAGGTAATCCGTCTGACGCATTGGCTACATTGGCTTCGCCTAACAATTACCTGTTGAACCAAAGCTACTATGTTGAATCATACAGCAACGGCCGTGCAGAGCCAAACTGGGTAAGCTGGCACTTAGATGCAAGCAATTGCACTAACGCTACTGCCCGTTTAGATAACTTTGCTGCATTTAGCGGTTTAGCTTCTATAGACCCAACCTGGTTTGCCGTACAGAGCAACAGCTATAGCGGTTCCGGTTTTGACAGGGGCCACAACTGTCCGTCGGCCGATCGTACCAGTTCGGTTAATGCCAACTCGGCTACTTTCCTGATGACCAATATGATCCCCCAGGCTCCGCAAAATAACCAGCAAACCTGGGCAAACCTTGAAAACTATTTGCGCGACCAGGTTTTTGCGGGAAATGAGGTTTATATCATTATGGGCAGCTACGGTATTGGCGGCATTGGCTCAATTACAGCTAATGGCACCGTAAATACCATAGCAGGCGGCAAAGTTACCGTACCCAGCAACGTTTGGAAAATAGCGGTTATTTTACCGACAGGTACCGGCGATCTGGCCCGCATCACCGAGTCGACCCGCGTTATTGCGGTAAATACACCTAACATCAATACCATTAACTCCGACTGGAAAAACTACATCGTGACCGTAAATGATATTGAGACCGCTACCGGCTATAAATTCTTCACTGCTTTATCAGCAAGTTTACAAACTTCGCTGAAAGCCAAGAGAGACGCCGGCAACTAATCGCTTTATAATAGGGTCGAAGCCCCGAAAAATTTTTTAGAAAACGGCCTGCTGAACCATATCGCAGGCCGTTTTGTTTATCTAATCATTACTCTATGAAAACCAACATCCTACTCACGCTGATAACCGGTTCGGACAGCAGCATTTCTTTTGAAATTAATAATGGCTACATCAAAGCTATGATGCTGTTTACCAACGAATCCTGAAAAAATTGCCGTGCTACCCATCAGCGTTAATACGGCCGAAGGCCGGAAATTTTTTTTTGAGAAAAAGGGGGCTTGACAATGTATTAGTCCGCACGTTTTTCGCGTGCCTGGCGACTGATGCTTACTTGCGAAGCAAGAAAATTTTTTGAGAAAATACGGGCTTTTTAATCAGAATGCTTATAAATGAAAAGAGACGCAAGTATAGCGTCTCTTTTTAGATTTTTCATTGCGATTGCTTCGTTTCTAGCAATGACAGCTTAATTTTTATGATCTTACAATCCCAACCTTGCTGATATCTCCAGCATCCTTTCAATAGGTTTTACCGCTTTCTCAATAATATCTGCCGGAACGGTTATTTCAGGTCTTTCGTTTTTAAGGCACAAATAAAGTTTCTCCAGCGTGTTGCGTTTCATGTGAGGGCAATCATTGCAGGCACAATTATTATTTGGCGGCGCCGGAATAAATACTTTATCCGGGTTATCTTTTTGCATCTGATGGATAATACCCGGTTCGGTAGCTACAATAAACTCTTTTACATCACTTTTTGTAGCATATTTCAATATACCGGTAGTCGAGCCTATATAGTCGGCAGTTTCCAGGATCACGTCTTCGCATTCAGGGTGGGCCAGTATTTTTGCGTTAGGGTGACGTTCTTTTAACCTGGTAATTTTTTCTCTTGAAAATATCTCATGCACCATGCAGGCACCATTCCATAATACCAGGTCGCGGCCGGTTTTTTTAGCGACATAAGCACCCAGGTTTTTATCCGGACCGAAGATGATCTTCTGATCTGCCGGCAGGCTTTCCACAATTTGTACGGCGTTGCTTGAGGTACAAACTATATCGCTTAAAGCTTTCAATTCGGCAGTACAGTTTACATAGGTGATCACCAAATGATCAGGATACTGCTCCTTAAATTTTTTAAACAAATGTGGTGGGCAACTATCTGCCAACGAGCATCCTGCTTTTACATCGGGCAGTAATACTTTTTTTGTTGGGGATAAGATCTTGGCTGTTTCGGCCATGAAGTGTACACCGGCGAATACGATAATATCGGCGTCGGTTTTTGCGGCTTGTTGTGATAGCCCCAAACTGTCTCCGATATAATCTGCAATATCCTGGATATCGCCTTCCTGGTAATAGTGAGCCAAAATGACCGCATTTTTTTCTTTTTTAAGTTTTTCAATTTCATCAAAAAGGTCAAGCGACGGATCGATGTATTCATCGACATAACCTTTCAAGTTTATTTCTTCGAAGATATCCATTTCAACAATTCAATTAATAACAACTATTTTAATTTAAAAAAAGAAGCTATTGTTATTAGTGTGTTAGTTATGTTTAAAAGTTGGTAGACGTTTTATTGATTAAATGTTTTTTACACCACTTACTAACAGCTTTGTGGAGTTTTATATTGTACAATTATGCTGATTATTAGATTGGTGTGATAATAACATTTTATTTTAAAAAGTTATTTGTTAATATTTTTCTTGTCTTTTTAATGTTAGTTTCAATGTGAAACTGTCGCAAAAGTCGCTTAAAAATTGTTACTATTACCACTAAAAAGTAATGTTATCCACTAAAAAAATACTTATTAGCTTTTTGCATACACAAAATTAACATCTTTGAACGCTATTGTTAACAGACATTATAATTTTACACATCTAATACGAATAACATGTCCAAATCTGTGGATTTTCTGGTAGTAGGCTCCGGCATAGCAGGATTAAGTTTTGCATTAAAAGCTGCAAAGCATGGTAAGGTACTGATAGTTACAAAGTCAAATGAAGACGAATCAAACACTAAGTATGCCCAGGGAGGTGTCGCTGTGGTTGTGGATAAAAAAGAAGATTCGTTTGAAAAGCATATCAATGACACCTTAATTGCGGGTGATGGCCTATGCGATAAAGAAGTTGTGGAAATTGTGGTAAAGGAAGGCCCTGCGCGTATTAATGAAATTATTGAGTACGGAACCAGTTTCGATAAGACCAACGAGGGTATGTACGACCTAGCCAAAGAAGGCGGACATTCTGAATTCAGGGTATTACATTATAAAGATGTAACCGGATTTGAAATTGAGAGAGCACTGCTGGAGCAGATCCATCAAAACCCTAATATCGAAATATTGACGCATTATTTTGCGGTCGACTTAATAACGCAGCATCATCTGGGTGTTTTTGTGGATAAGTCGTCTACAGATATTACTTGCTATGGTATCTATGCTTTAAATACCAATACCGGCGAAGTTGAAAAAATATTGTCGAAAGTTACAGTGATGGCATCAGGTGGCGCCGGTCATATTTATTCGGTTACTACAAATCCAACAATAGCTACCGGTGATGGCGTCGCTATGGTTTATCGCGCTAAAGGTAAAGTAAGGAATATGGAATTTATTCAGTTCCATCCCACAGCCTTATATAATCCGGGCGATTATCCGTCATTTTTAATTTCAGAAGCAGTTCGTGGTTTTGGCGGGGTGTTAAAACGTACTAATGGTGAAGAATTTATGTACGAGTATGATGAACGTGGATCATTAGCTCCGCGCGATATTGTCGCTCGCGCTATTGATGCTGAGATTAAAAAATCGGGTGAAGATTATGTTTACCTGGATATCCGCCATCGCGATAAAAAGGATATTATGAATCATTTCCCTAATATTTATGCTAAATGCCTGGATATTGGTATTGACTTAACCAAGGATATGATACCGGTTGCGCCGGCTTGTCATTATATGTGCGGAGGGGTAATGGTTGATCATGATGGACGTTCATCTATCCAAAGACTTTATGCCTGTGGAGAATGTTCATCAACCGGACTACATGGAGCTAACCGACTGGCTTCTAATTCATTACTGGAAGCTACTGTTTTTGCACACCGTATTTATAAAGATGCTATAAGCCAATTTAACCATAATATTATCCCGGATAACATACCTGATTGGGACGAACACGGTGTGAAATTATCAAACGAAGATATTTTGGTTACACACAATGTCCGCGAAATGCAAAAGATCATGAGCGATTATGTGGGTATTGTACGTTCAGACTTTAGGTTAGAGAGGGCTATGCGCCGTTTAGGTTTATTGTATGAAGAAACTGAATCATTCTATAAACAAACCAAACTGTCGGTAAAACTTTGTGAGCTGCGTAATTTGATACAGGTTTCTTATATCGTTGTAAAATCGGCCATGATGCGTAAAGAGAGCAGGGGTTTGCATTATACTACGGATTATCCTGAGCATCAGCAGGTTTTGGAGGATACGGTGTTTTAACACTTCTCTAAGTCTCCCCTTTGGGGAGGGTTGGGAGGGGTCGAGCGAAAAACGGGATTCGAACCCGCGGCCTTCAGTTTGGGAAACTGATGCTCTACCAACTGAGCTATTTTCGCTTAAGTAATTTTACAAGATAAATATAAGGTTATTGATGTAAATTCACTTATTCAATAATTCACTCAATCACTCATTAAAATATGCCTGTTATTCTACCTGTAAAAGATAAGAGCCCGGTTTGGGGCGATGATTGTTTCATTGCTGAAAATGCGACTATAGTTGGCGAGGTGGTAATGGGCAATAAATGCTCCGTATGGTTTAATGCGGTAATTAGGGGAGATGTGAATTATATCAGGATCGGCAATAATTCAAATATTCAGGACGGCGCGGTGATTCATTGTACTTATAATGGAGCAGCAACTGATATTGGCAATTATGTATCTATCGGCCATAATGCGTTAGTGCATGGCTGTACTTTAAAAGATCATACGCTGATAGGTATGGGTGCTATAGTAATGGACTATGCTGTTGTTGAAGAATACGTTATTATTGGCGCCGGCTCAGTTGTTTTAGAACGTACAGTTTGTGAATCTGGATATCTGTACGCAGGCACGCCGGCCAAAAAAATCAAACCTTTAACGGACGAACAACGTGCAATGCTGGACAGATTACCAGATAATTACGTAATGTACTCCGGCTGGTTTAAGGAGTAGTTATTTCACGTGGAACATCTACGGTTTCTTCGGTATCCCAGTTTGGTCTGAGGATGAAGGTTTTATTATATACCCAGATATTTTCAGGCTGGCGGTTTTCTTTGATGCTTCCTGAGTCCCATTTTCCGTTTTTGTTATCGTCATAAATAACGCGCAGGGTAAATTTACCTACGTAGATATTTCGGTAACTCAATACCGTTTTCTTGGTAATCACGTCACTTCTTAAAGGGTTGTTTTGTTCATCAAGTAACTGAACAACATAGCTTTTTGATGCTTCAGGAACATTTACAGTTATAGCCAGGTTGGTAAATGATTCAGGTTTAGCAACAGTAAATTTCTTGATTTGTCGTACACTTTTATCACCGTAAATATCTGTTAAAGCGTCATTTTCAAGAATTAACTGATAAGCTGCTTTTTGTTTAAAAGGATATTTGATAGTAAGTGTCTTACCGACAGCGCCGGTATCCCTGGTCATGGTAAATTTTACCAGCGCGGAATCTTCTTTTAGCGATACAAGTACGGGCTCATAGCTATCCAGCGGAATATTGGTATAAAGTTTCAAATCAGATCCGGGTCTTAATTCATTGAGCGTGCTTAAACCATATTTGAATGATAACTTCCGGGTAAATGCTTCTTTACGACCTTTACGCAGGTAAGTGGTGTCCAGAGGTTTGCCGTTTTCAAAAAAGGCAAAGCGCACCGAATCAAAATCCATATTTTTTGAATAGATGGTTAGCGTGTCTCTCGTTTTCGAGTAGTCGACAATCTTTTGGCCATCCAGATTATCCGGATATATGATTTTGACTGAAGGGTTAACCAAAGGCTTATTTAAAATAAAACGCATCGAGCCATCATTCTGGAATTGCTTTTCTACAAAACGCAATTTAGTTGGCGCCTGTTTAAATAATTTTAGGGCGATGGTTGATGTGTCATGTGTAAAGTTCATAGGGCGAGTTGAAAAAGCGATCAACTCATCATCATTATTATAAACCCTATCCGGTGATTTTTCTTTGAGCGCGTATATTTTATAAATGCCTTCTTTAAGATTTGATATTTTGAAATTGCCCGATGAGTCGGTGGTACTATAAATACTTGGCTTCTTTTTGCCAAACAATAAGGAATCCTGTTTTAAAGTGAAGATCATCACCGTTGCATCTTTCTCCGGTTTCTGTGTTTCGTTGTTGGTGACGGTGCCGGCCATGCTTAAAGAGTCGATGTGATTACCGGTCGAAAAAACATAAGTGAAATTTTTCATGACGTTGTTTTCGTTGACGTCGCCAATGGCCTTGCCAAAGTTGATCACATAAGTGGTATTTTTCTGCAGGGTATCTTTCAAATCAATCACCAAACTTTTTGAGCGGATCTTATAATCGGGATTTTTATCAGGTACCGGGAATATGGTAATTTCCTGGTATTGATTGTTCAATTTAAAATATTCATCAAAATCCAGTCGGATTTCTTTCGCGTTAAAATTGTGCGTCATATTTGGCGGTGTAGCCTTCAATAATTTTGGCGGATCGACGTCTTTGGGTCCGCCTTGCGGTCTTTGTTGTACCGCGCAGCTAAAAACCACCAAAGTGATCAAAATCAGCAGAAAAATTTGGCCTGAAAACAGCCCTTTTTTATTTGACGTCATTTTTAAGCGATTTAAGACATTTTTTTGTTTTCACGAAGATTACCATTTGAAAATTAAAAAAGCGTCTTAAAATTAAATTTTTATAATTTATTGATTTACAGTTATTTAATTACTATTTTGACATATGAACCATCAAAACTGAAATATCAGATGGCGAAACCCCCGAAATCCTTGACGCCTGACCTAAAGTACGGGGTTTGATCTTCATTAATTTTTCGCGCGCCTCTTTTGACAGTGATTGCATTTGGTGATAATTGAAATCAGGATTGATCTCTCTATCCTCCATTTTTTTCATGCGCTCAACAATGTCCATTTCTTTTTCGAAATAACTCTCGTATTTGATTTTTATTTCGGCCTGCTCAATTGTTTGTTTATCAAAAGCGGATAAGTAGCTGGCTAGGTCTTCGTTAACCCTGGTCAGGTCATCAATAGTTACTTGTGGCCTGCTTACTAAGTTAAACATTCTGGTGGCTTGTGATACCGGACTTGTTCCTAATTCTTCTAACAAACCATTTACATTGGCCTGGTCAATTGAATGGCTGCGGGTATAAGCAACAATATCATCCGAGTTTTTGATTTTCTGATTTACCTTTTCCATACGCTCGTCACTGATCAAACCTAATTCATGGCCGATAGGAGACAGGCGGATATCAGCATTATCCTGTCTTAATAACAAGCGATGCTCGGCTCTTGAAGTAAACATACGATAGGGTTCTTCAGTACCTTTAGTCACCAGGTCATCTATCAAAACACCTATGTATGATTCTGATCGTTTCATAATCAGCTCATGTTTGTCTTTCAGTTTTTGGTGTGCATTAATACCTGCAATGAAGCCCTGCGATGCCGCTTCTTCATAGCCTGTAGTACCATTGATCTGTCCTGCGAAATACAAATTGCTGATCAGTTTAGTCTCTAAAGTAAGGCCCAATTGGGTAGGCGGGAAAAAATCATATTCTATCGCATAGCCCGGGCGAAACATTTTAGCCTGTTCAAAGCCCGGTATTTGGGTCAACGCTTTATATTGCACATCCTCAGGTAACGAGGTCGAGAAACCATTTACATAAATCTCAACAGTATTCAATCCCTCAGGTTCTACAAATATCTGATGACGGTCGCGCTCTGCAAAGCGGTTAATTTTGTCCTCAATTGAAGGGCAGTAACGCGGACCTAGACCTTTAATTCTACCCGTAAACATGGGCGACTTCTCGAATCCTTCCTTTAATGTTTCATGTACTTTGGTATTGGTATAGGTTATCCAGCAGCAGCGTTGCTCTTTTATTTGTTCAACTTCTGTATATGAAAAACGACCGCGGACATCATCTCCCCATTGTTCTTCCATGACACTATAGTTCAAACTGCGGCCATCAATACGAGGTGGGGTACCGGTTTTCATGCGTCCGGCTTCAAAGCCAAGCTCCACTAATTGCTCAGTAATGCCGCTGCTGGCCTTCTCTGCCATACGGCCACCACCAAACTTTTTCTCACCGATATGAATAATTCCATTCATAAAAGTGCCATTGGTAAGTACTACTGCGTCTGCTTCAATCTCCATTCCTAACGATGTACGAACACCTTTAATGGTATTACCTGACACTAATAGAGCATTTACAGTATCTTGCCAAAAGTCAACATTTGGGGTCCTTTCCAATGCTAAGCGCCATTCTTCTGCAAAACGCATACGGTCACTTTGAGCACGTGGGCTCCACATAGCAGGGCCCTTTGATTGATTCAGCATCCTGAATTGTATCGAAGTTTTATCGGTGATAATACCTGAATAGCCACCCATCGCATCAATCTCACGTACAATTTGTCCTTTGGCTACACCACCCATAGCCGGGTTACAGCTCATTTGAGCTATGGTACCCATGTTCATAGTAATCAGTAAAACAGACGAACCCAAGTTCGCTGCTGCTGCCGCCGCTTCACAGCCGGCATGGCCTGCACCCACTACTATGATATCATATTTCTTAAACATCTTAACCTCCATGTTCCACGTGGAACAATAAATCTTTCTCTATTTCTAAACGTTCCACGTGGAACGTTTTATATTTTTATTCCTGTCGATGTTCCACGTGGAACATCTTTTTATATCATCCTTCTTGCGTTCCACGTGGAACTTTGAAGAATGATATTATTGCAAACGAAGCCCAAATAGCTTCCAGTATTACAAAAGGGTAGAAACTGATCAGGTATGAAGAATAGCAACAGAGCCCTGCGCCCAAAAAATTCATGAAGCAATAAGGCCGGCTATTTGCCGATAACTTCTTATATAAATTTAGCAAGAAAGCTATTAACAGTATAATTACGCCTATTGAAGCTATAATGTCCGATATCTTCATTCCGTTTATCTTAGGCTTCTTTTAGTTCTGCCAGTTCCATCCAGCGCATACTTTTATCGTCAAGCTGCTTGCTTAGCTGGCTTATTTTACCAGCGGTTTCAATAATGGCATCATTATCTAAGCCACCATTCAACTCATCGTTTAACGCTTTGATCTGTATTTCCAGGTCGGCTATTTCTTTTTCAAGGCTTTCAAATTCCTTTTGCTCTTTATAGCTGAGTTTGTTTTTTACCGCCGATTGGGTAGTTACTACGGGTGTGGCAGGAGCAATCTTTGCAGAGCGTTCAAGTTGTTTTTGTTCTTCCAGCTCAACTCTGTATGATGAATAGTTACCATTAAATATGCGTACGTGGCCCTTTCCTTCGACAATAAATAATTGGTCGGTCAGCTTATCCAGTAAATAACGATCGTGCGATACGATCATCAACACACCCGGGTAAGTCGTTAAAAACTCTTCCAATACATTCAGCGTGTCAATGTCCAGATCATTCGTAGGCTCATCCAGTATCAGGAAGTTTGGATTCTTCATCAAGATACTCATCAGTTGCAAACGTTTCTTTTCGCCGCCGCTCAGCTTTGAAATAAATCCGTACTGTTTATTGGGAGGGAACAGAAACAGAGTAAGCAGGGCAGAGGCCGAAATAGTCTTGCCATCGGCCATGGTAATAAACTCTGCTACGTTCTTTACCACATCAATTACACGTTCATCTTCTTTAAAAGTAATACCCGATTGATGGAAATAACCTATCACCGTAGTCTCGCCGGTTTCAATCTGTCCACTATCGGGCTGCAGATTACCGGTGATCATATTTAGTAAGGTAGACTTACCACTTCCGTTCTTACCGGCCAAGCCAATCCGGTCGCCTTTTTTAAATACATAGCTAAAATGGTCAGTAAAAGTATGACCGCTAAAAGCCTTGCTGATATCATGCAGCTCCATGATCTTATTGCCCTGGCGTGCAGTTTTAACACTCAGCTCTACCTGTTGGCGCGGACCGCCATTCTTGGTTTTAGCTTCCAGATCATAATAAGCATCAATACGTGCTTTTGATTTTGTACCACGAGCCTGAGGCTGGCGGCGCATCCATTCCAACTCTTTCTTTAACAAGTTTGAGTTTTTTTGAAAAGTCGCTGCGTCTGATGCTTCTTGCTCGGCTTTTCTTTCCAGGTAGTAGGCATAATTGCCTACATAAGGGATGATTTTTCCACGATCAATCTCCAATATCTCGTTACAAACATTGTCCAGAAAGTAACGGTCGTGCGTTACCATCAGGATAGTTTTTGAGCCTTCAGTCAGTAGTTTTTCCAGCCATTCAATGGTATCAATATCTAAATGGTTGGTGGGCTCGTCGAGGATATACATCTCCGGATCGTCAATCAACAGCTTAGCCAAAGCCAAACGTTTTTTCTGACCACCCGATAGGGTAGTGATTTGCTGATTGAGATGATGAATATCTAACCTGCCCAGAATAGTTTTGATCTTATATTCATACTCCCAGGCATCCACCTCGCTCAATTCATTCATCACAGCATCCAGTGCAATGGTATTGTTAGGATCGTTTTCCAGCAATTCTTCATACTTACGGATAGCCTGCTGCTGCACATTATCTTTATGAAAGATATAATCGCTAATGGTAACGGCATCTTTAAAATCAGGATCCTGCTCCAGGTAACCTACGCGCAGATCTTTGGTTTGCACCACCTTTCCTTCGGTAGGTAAAAACTTGCCTGATAATAATTTTAACAGGGTTGATTTACCTGCGCCGTTCACGCCAACCAGGGCCACGCGCCTCCCTTTGTTTATACCCAGGGTAAGGTTTTTAAACAGCCAATGGTCATGGAACGAATGACCCAGATTTTCGACAGATATATAAGTGCTCACGCTCTTTTCTTTATTTGATCAGATGTATATGTAAATACACCCGTTTTGTTTTTTAATGATTGTTTGTAAATGGCCCTGGCAACATCCAATGCTTTTATGGCCCGATATTTTTTTAATCTTCCCACCAAAAACGGACCGGATATTTTCATCACAAAAACGGCGGCGGTCTCAAGCAACCTCCGTTTTTTACGCTGGCCAATTAGTATGGATGGCTGCCATATAAACAAAGCTTTTAACCCCACTGTTTTCAAATCGTCCTCAGTATCGCCCTTTATCTTGGTATAAAAGTTTGACGACTCAGACCGCGCACCCATAGCCGAGATATAGTGAAATTGCTCCACACCATTTCGCACTGCTATCTCTGCCAATATTACCGGATAATTATGATCAACCTTGCGATAATCATCCAGATTAGGCGTAGCGCGACGGGTGGTACCCAGGCAACAAAATATCACATCACCCTTTAGCTCATGTTCATATTCGGTCACGTTGTCAAACTCAACAACAATTTGCGTAAGTTTGGTATTGATCGACTTGATTTTTTTTCGGCCGATGCTGATCACTTCTTCATAATCTGACTGAGCGAGCAGGATATCCAACAATTTACTGCCAATTAGTCCGCTTGCCCCAACGATTATTGCTTTCTTTGTCATTAAGAACGTGGAATTTGCGCAAAAATACACAATAAAAAATTATGGAATAAATATTGTATGTTTAAACATGTAATTAAAAGGGTTATAAAAGATATGAAAACAATATTTTATCCTGCCAATGAGCGGGGAACAGCAGATCACGGATGGTTAAAAGCCAACTTTTCATTCAGTTTTGCGGGATATTATGATCCGCATAAAATTCACTTCGGTGCTTTAAGAGTATTGAATGATGACGTTATTGACGGAGGTACAGGCTTTGGCACACACCCGCATGATAACATGGAGATCATCACCATACCTATAAGCGGCGCTTTAGAACATAAAGACAGTATGGGTAATATCGGTGTTATCCAATCGGGCGAAGTTCAGGTGATGAGCGCCGGTACCGGTGTGCAGCACTCAGAATACAATCACTCAAAAACAGAAGCAGCTAATACTTTACAGATTTGGGTTTTCCCTAAAATCAGGAACATACAACCACGTTATGATCAAAGAGATTTTAAAGGTCAATTCAAACCAAACCAATTTACCACCCTGGTAACCGGCGACAAAAATGTTGACGCTTTATGGATTAACCAGGACGCTACTTTTTCACTAGGCGAATTTGACGCGGGCAACAGCACTACTTACGACTTAAAGTTGGCCGGTAACGGTGCATATGTGTTTGTTTTAGAGGGTTCTGTGAAAATAGGCGACCAGATTTTAAACAAAAAAGATGCGCTGGGCGTTTATGATACTAGTTCAATTACCATAGATACCCAGGTAAACAGCCGAATACTTATCATAGACGTGCCGATGCTTCAGTAATTTTTCTTTCTGTTCAAAAGGGGGTCAGGGTTTTGGATGTAAAACAATTAGGGAGTAGCTGATTGTTAAGTACATAAGTAAAAACAACCTCATGGCAGAAGAAATTACCATACCGGCCTGGAAAAAATGGCTGGAAGGCATAGGCGAACAGGTGACCTTCTTTATCCGCTTCTTCAAAAACATATTTGTCGGCGGATTCGAGTGGTCAGAGTTTGTGCGTCAATGTTATGAAATAGGATACCGCTCGTTCATGCTGGTAGGTATCACCTCATTTATCATGGGTGTGGTTTTAATTTTACAGTTAAGACCCACCCTGATAGATTTTGGGGCAGCCGGCTTGCTGCCAAAAACCCTCTCTGTTTCCTTCGTCCGCGAAATAGGTCCCGTAATTATTGCTATTATCTGTGCCGGCAAGATAGCCTCAAGCATAGGCGCCGAGCTGGGCAGTATGAAAGTAACCGAGCAACTGGATGCTATGGATGTGTCGGGAGCTAACCCGCTGCAATATCTGGTAGTAACCCGCATTCTGGCCTGCACCTTCATGGTTCCGCTACTTTCTGTTATGGGCGATGTGATTGGCCTGATAGGAGGTTACCTTGCCCTCAACCTGCGCGACCACATGAGCCTGTCGCTTTACGCCACCAAAGTTATCGCCTCGCTGGATTATACCGATTTTGTTCCGGCTTTTATCAAGACCATATTTTTTGGCTTGGCCATTGGCTTTGTAGGCTGCTACAAAGGCTTCCACTCTTCACGTGGAACAGAGAGTGTGGGCCTGGCCGCCAACTCGGCCGTGGTAACCGCCTCCCTGTGGATTTTTGTGATTGATGCGGTAGCGGTGCAAATTACCAGTTGGTTGTTTTATAGTTAATGGTCATGGCAGAGAAAGAACTGAAACAACATACAAAAGACAAGGCAAATGCGCCGACCGATAAACAGCGCAACACAAAGCCGCGTCCTGAAAAAACGTCTACCGAAAAAAGTCCGGACAAAAAAGAGGTAGTGATAGACATCGGGCATCTCAAAAAATCATTCGGCTCCAAAGACGTTTTGAAAGACATCAACCTCAGCGTTCACCGCGGAGAAAACGTTGTAGTGCTGGGACGTTCAGGTCAGGGCAAGTCAGTGACAATTCAGTGCATCGTAGGTATGTTAATGCCCGACAAAGGTACTTTGAAAGTGTTTGGCGAGGAGATTCAGGAGCTAAATGAGAAAGAACTGAAAGAGCTCCGTATCAAAATTGGTTTCCTGTTTCAGAGCGGTGCCTTGTACGACTCGATGACCGTCCGCGAGAATCTGGAATTCCCGCTTACACGGGTTTTAAAGATCAAAGAGCAGTCTGAGCTCAATAAAAGAGTCGAAGAAGTCCTGGAAGGCGTTGGATTGGCCGATGCCGCCGATAAAATGCCGTCTGACCTGTCAGGAGGTATGCGCAAACGCGCCGGATTGGCCCGTACGCTGATTGTCCACCCTGAAATTATGTTGTATGACGAGCCTACAACGGGTTTGGACCCAATTACTTCGCGCGAGATCAGTGAGCTGATACTCAATATGCAGAAAAAGTATAAGACCACATCCATCATCATCACCCACGACATGGAATGTGCCCGCATAACCGCCGACCGCGTACTGATCATGAACGAAGGCGAGTTCATAGAAGAGGGCTCTTTCGAAAGCCTTAAAAAGTCTGATAACGAAATAGTTAAATCATTTTTTAAAGATATCTCATGAAAATCACTCCATCCCAAAAAACCAGGATCGGCCTGTTTACCTTTGTAGGTTTACTGGTTGTTATAGCCGCTGTATTCTTTATCGGCAATAAAAGAAATTTGTTTAGCGCTACCTTTAAGCTAAACGGGCAGTTCAATAATGTTAACGGATTACAGGTGGGTAATAATGTTCGGTTTGCTGGTATCAACGTAGGGGTGGTTGATGATATCGACATTCTTAACGATACGACTGTTAGGGTTACCCTCACTATTAATGACGATCTTAAAAAGTTCATTAAAAAGGATGCCCGCATGAGCATAGGCAGCGACGGCCTGATGGGCGACAAGCTGGTAGTGCTGATGCCGGGCGGGGCCAATACTACGCAAATGGTAAAAGACGGCGATCAGATAAGAGCCGTAAATCCGGTTGATTTTGATAAGATTATAGGAAAATTCACCAAAATGGCAGATAACGCCGGTACCCTCATAGACAACCTGGGTCAGATCATGGAGAAAGTTAATCATGGTCGTGGCAGTTTGGGCAGGCTATTAAATAATGATAAAATGGCCCGCGATATGGAAAGCACGGTAACACAAGCTAAAGCAACTATAAAAAATGTGCACAAAACAAGCACTACGCTTAACGAAGACTTAAAAGCAGCTCAGCATAACTTCCTGCTAAAAGGATTCTTTAAGAAAAAGAACAAAGCCGAAAAGGCTAGACAAGACTCCATCAAAAAGGCGCAGGGAAAAGATAAAAATTAATGATTTTTTAATGTAAACTATTTAAGCTCAGCAGAAATTGTTTGTATATTTATAGACTAACTAGTCTACGATGTTGCTGAGCAAGCAAGAACAAATTCAGGCCACCGCGTTACGATTATTTGTAACCGATGGTTTTCATGGCACACCGACAGCTAAAATTGCTGCCGAAGCCGGTGTAGCCAACGGCACCTTATTTTATCACTACAAAACTAAGGAGGAACTGGTTATTGCCCTGTACAACAAGATCCAGGACGAACAGGCTGCTAACCTGCAGGCCATCATAGATCAGGATGATTTTATTTCGATTAAATTCCGTAATATTTTTATCCACTCGGTAAACTGGGCGCTGAACAATCGCGATAAGTTTTATTATGTACAACAGTTCAGGTTCTCTCCGCACATGGCACAGGTAGCGCCTGAGACGCTGGAGCAGCATACTATAGGCTATGCCTCATTCATAGCTGAAGGCATCAACAAAAAATTATTGCGCCAGCAGCCGGTAAGTCTGATCATTTCTATGTTTAACGGGCACGTTTATGGTATTTATCAATACCTCATAACCAACGACTTTGCTCCGGCCGAAAAAGAAAAAATCATCAATGACGGCTATGAAATGCTATGGGATATGGTGAAGTATATGTAAAGAGGATTCAACATAAAAGGGAAAAGCGAACTGAAAACGGTTCGCTTTTCCCTTTTTTATAGCTTTTGCCATTGCGAGGAGGAACGGCGAAGCAATCGCGAATATGCCTCCTTGCGGTTGCCACGCTTCGCTCGCAATGACATTAAATAAAAAAGCCATCCTTTAGTTGAGGGATGGCTTTTTAAATCTCTTAAAGCTAATTACAAATTGCTGGTAATAGCCGGATCCATTGGGGTTACTTTTGAACGGAAGCGGTGAATCAATTTGCCGTTTTCGTCTAACAAAAACTTCTCAAAGTTCCATTTAATGTCGCCGGTAAAGTCCGGGTTTTCGGCTTCGGTTAAGTATTTGAATAACGGCGCAATGTCATCGCCCTTAACACTTACTTTGGTGCTCATCGGGAAAGTAACTTTGTAATTGTCTGAGCAGAACGTTTTAATATCTGCATCTGTACCCGGTTCCTGGCCGCCAAAGTTATTAGCCGGGAAGCCAACTACCACTAATTTGTCTTTGTAAGTTTCGGCCAACTGCTCTAAAGCCGTGTATTGTGGTGTAAACCCGCATTTTGAAGCCGTATTTACTACCAGGATCTTTTTGCCTTTGTATTTGGCTAAAGAAAACGCTTTACCATCAATCGAGGTAAGTTTGAAATCATAAACCGACGCTGTTTTAGTCACGAACAAAAGCGCCAGACAAATTGCTAATATTTTCATGTTGTTTTAATTTGGTTTCGATGTGAATTCGTTAGGAGTAAAATTACCCAATAAATTGACGCTTAGCCAAATATAAATCCTCTTTTTCTGTCATTTTTTTCTTGTCGGGGGCTGATTTGTCTTTGTAGCCCAGCAAATGCAGTGCGCCATGAATAAGCACACGATGCAACTCATCCACCACAGAAACCTTAAATTTTTCTGCGTTCTCCTTTATCCTGGGGATAGAAATAAAGATATCACTAATAATAACGCCTTCCTGCTCAGAATTATCAAAGGTAACGATATCGGTATACGTATCGTGATCCAGGTACTGTTGGTTAATTTGCAGCAAATAATCGTCCGAGCAAAAAATGTAGTTGAGCTCGCTCAGCTTAAAACCTTCGGCTACGATAGTATCTTTTATCCAAGCTTTTACCTTTGCTTTATCCTTTAACTTATAGGCGACGTCTTCCTCAAAAAACTGGATAGCCGGCATTACAACTTGAATAGTAGTTCCACTTCATTACCCTTGCTGTTAAATACGCATTGGTCTGCCAGGTGTTTAACAATAAAAACGCCGCGGCCGGTTAAATTTTCAAGGTTTTCTTCGGCAGTAGGGTCGGGCAGATTATTGTAGTCAAAACCCTCACCTTCGTCGGTAATGGTCCAGGTAGCACGTTTAGGGTCAACCTCAACGTTAACGATAACTATTTTATCAGGGTCAAGTTTATTGCCGTGTACAATGGCGTTGGTAACCATTTCATTAAGGCAAGTCATCATGTTTGCAAAAATGTCATCAGCAACCTGGTATTTATCGGCAATCTCCTCGATCAAATTTTCCAATAACGTAATACTTTCCCTTTCAGAGGGTAATTGTAAAGTATATAAGTCGGTGGTTTGAATAGGTGCTTGGTCCATATTATTTTGCATTAAGTTGATCAAAATACGATTTTATTTTTTGCTTGTAGTACAAATTAAGCGAAGGGGATACCGTTTTAATTTGTTCAGTCTGTTTTCCTTTAGCCTGTTGGTAGTCTTGCAGGGCTTTTATAAAACCAGGTGGCATATCCTTACCAGCGTTACTTTCCCTTTGCTTATCCTGTTCTCTTTCCTGCTCTGCTTTCTCAGCCTCTAGTAACCTAGTATGAATTTCCTGTTGGCGCTTGATCGCATCGTCAGTTATTTTCCTGTTTACGATATCTTTTTCAGTTTGTTCCATTTGCCGGGATATTTTATCAGCATCTTTAACGCCGGCACCCCCGTTTTTGCTTTCTTCGTTATTTAATTGTTGCAAAGACTCGCGAATTTGTTGCTGCTCGCGGGCCATTTTTGCCAATTGCTCACTCATCTGGTTGCGGGCGCTCTGACCCATTTGCGCCCCGCCCTGTTTCTGCATCTGGTCGCGCATTTTCTGCATGTTCTGGCTCAGCTTCTCTTCCATTTGCCGCAATTGTGATACCGACATTTGCTTGCTCTTACCACTCTTGCCGCTTTGTTGGTTCATTTTGTCCTGCAACTGCGAAAGGGCATCGGCCAGCATAAGCGCCAGGTTATTCATGGATGTCATAGCATATTGCTGGTTCCTGTTGGCTTCAGCAGTACGGCGCTCACCCAGATTATCCAAAGCCTGATCAATTTGTGTATTTATGGCAGATATTTCGCGGTTTACGGTTGATTGAATTTGCGGAATACGCTTGCTCAGCGAAAATAAACTATCCTCGGCGGTTTTTAAATTATCCTTAATATTTTTTTGCGTTTGCGCCGCGGTGACATATTGCGGATCTGACGGACCCATAGCTCGCAATTGCTGCATTACTTTTTCCTGCCCGAACGAGCTATTCACCAGGCTCTTCAATAATTCACGCAGCTGTTTGGCATCAACTTCTGTTTGTTTGCTATCTTCTTCTTGCTGGTCCTGCTCCATTTTTTTTGCCATCTGCTGCATTTGCCTGGCCGCATTTTGCTGCGATTGTGAAGCTTTGGATTTATTGTTTTTCGACAATTGGTCAGCGCTTTCCTGCATTTGGTTCTGGATTTGGTTTTCTTGTTGCTGCGGGTTTTGATAGTCCTGCTTACTTTCTGAATTTTCCAGATCCTTCAGATTCTTTTTAATATCCTCAAACTCTTTGTTCAGATTTTCCTGCTGCTGTTTTAAACGATCGGCCTGATCTTTACTTTCCTGCGGATTGCTGTTTTGCTGCTGCTGATCGGCCTGTTTGCTCTGGTCGGCCAGGTTCTGTTGTTTGTCGGCAAGTTTCTTTAACTGATTGATATTTTGATTCAATTTCTGATCGAATTCCAGCTTCTTATACAACTGCAACATACGGTCGAGCTCTTTTTTGAGCGACTTGTTATCCATCTGCATTTTTGAAAGCTCGTCGCGCGTGCCTTCTTTTTGCTGGTCATTCATTAATTGCTGTAAACGCAGTAACAGCTCTTTGGTTTTAGGGTCGAGCACATTATTTAGCAGATTTTCGATTTGCTTCTGTTCTTCCAGCAACTCTTTGTTTTGCTGCTCATTTTCGCGGCGGTTGTACAGGTTTTTCTTATTGTCGTCCTGAATTTGTTTTACCAGATCGTCCAGATCCTTACGTTTTTGCATCAAATCTTCAACCTGTTTCTTTTCATCGAACGATAATGAAGACTTATTCAACAACGTCTGCTCCATTTTTTTAGAGTCGCGCTCTATCTGGTCGGCCAGCTTAATAGCCGATTGCATTTTTTGTTTTACGCCTGTTGTTCCCGCATTCAGTTCATCGCGCAGCTGCTTGTCATCAGGCATATGTAAAGACCGCTCGGGCGTACGTGCTCTTTGCGGACCGTTAACATTATCATTATCTGCTACTTCCAAAAAGTAAGTTACCTGGTCGCCGGGTTTTATGCCCATCTGTTTCAGGTTCCAGAAATAAAAGAAGTCAGCAAGCGATTGATTCAGATCGGCCTTAACCGGTTTTACTATTTCCTTGCCGCCGGCATCGGGCGCGCCAATGCGGTAGTGAAAGGTAAGTGACGAAAAGCCATGATCGTCCTGAATCTTACCGCTGAAATAAAATGCCTGATGGCTCACAGAGTCAGGTTTTTCATCCACGTTGATGGTAGGTGGCTCGTCGGCAATGGTATTGATGCGGTACGATGCCGAATCGCTTTGCGAAACAAACGCGTTTTGCGGATTCAGTTTATAAACCGACGGTTTTACTACTCGCTCAGTATGTTCAAACAGATCATCGCCGCTTGGTGCCAGGTTGTGTACCTGCTCATTCATTTCGAACGATAAAGCGCTGGTATTTTGCGTATGAAACAGCCATTTTACGGTTGTCCCTGCGGGGATGGTGAGGTCGCCGGCATTGGCTAAGGTTTCATTGTGTTTATGCAGATAAGCCGGATATTTCAGCTCCACATCAAAGTGTAACAACGACGGGCGCAGATTTACCTTGATCTGATAGGGCTGCGAATAGAAACCATTGCCCACCAGCCTGAACGTAGTGTTTTGCTGCAGATTGGTAAACTGGTAATGAAAGCGGCTGATGTTTTCTTTATCGAGTTTAAACTCGGTACCGGCCATTTCGATATAGACGTCATTCGGCAGGCTGTTGCCGGTAAGCTTCAGGTCCAGCTTTAAATCCTGGCCTTGAACGGCTGATAGCTTATTATTCAGCACTACAAACTGAAAAGGGGCAACCGGTGCGAAATACTCGCCATGGCGGACGATGCGCTTGGTGCTCTCGGTCAAAATGGATGGCGCCGCTAAACCGATGACAATGATTATGGCTATGGGCGCCAATATCCACTTTAAATATTTGCGGTTGTCTTTAATATTTACAGCCGATGGGAACCTAACCGGGCGCAGGTTTTCAATGCGTTGGTCGATACTTGCTTCAATCAGCGCGCGATGCCGTTCGTCTTCGGCCGCCAGTTTTTTGAGCTGCAGGGTATTGAGCAGCTTATCATTGATATCGCTAAAATGTCTGCCGATGATGGCCGCGGCTTCGTCGTGCGTTAAGGTTTTGCCGAGTTGCATGAGCGACAAAACCGGTGGAACAATAAGCCAGGCGATGAGCCCCAAATTAAGCAGGATGAAACCGTAAAACAGTACCCCCCTGAAAAACGAATTGAAGTTGCCAAGATACTCGCTCAACGTAATGATAACGTATGCAGAAAACAGCCCTGCGCCCAAAAAGATAAGCCCCCTCAATAACTGATTGAGATAGTACTTTTTGATCAGGGTGTTGATCTTAGCGATCAGCACATTATAGTTTTCTGCAGATGACATTGTTGTCGTAAAATTACCGCTACTAAAAGGTTAAACTGTAAAACGCCTGGTAAATTATAGCCGGGCAGTTTTATCCTAAAAACTAAGATAAACAAAAAGAAAACGTGCCAGTAAAATTTATAACTATTAAGTTTATTTATTTTATAGGATAACCCATTAGCTGTGAATTGTTTGCCCGGTTTTGTTTATTTTATCCATTATTTATCCACCGGTGTTTTGGGGATGGGTACCAATAATTTTAATCGATGATTCGCAATGCTCAAGAGAGAAAGTCTCACCATCGTTCGAAATGACAAACGTTGGATTTGATAGAGCCAATTTTACGAACTCATGATAAAGAAATAAAATTCTTGCTCTATATTTGTAAGGTAAACTTATTAGTTTATCTAATCAATAATGGATAACTTGGAATATGTATCAGATCTGCGCGCTATAGTAGGGCGATTGATCAAAAAACTTCGCAAAGAGTCGAGCACCGCGCAGCTGCTGTCGCTTACCGAGCGGTCGACTATGGGATTGTTGTACCAATACAAATCTATGCTGCCCAGCGAACTGGCGGCGTCAGAGAAAATCACCAATCAATCTATGTCAGAGATTTTGAGGCATTTGTCTGAGTTGGGTTTCATTATCCGCACGGCGTCCGAGCAGGATAAGCGAAAAGTAAACATCAGCCTGTCTGCCGAAGGCGAAAAAACATTATTACAAGTGCGCAGCGAACGCGACAAGTGGCTCAATAAAGCTATAACTGCTACTTGTAGTGCGCAGGAACAAGAATTATTAAAAAAATCAATCAGCATACTTACCAAAATTGTTGAGTTTGAGTAGAGGCTGATTTTTTGAGCGCGATTTAGAGGAGAACGAAATGGACATTACTACCTTCAGAGCATTTAAAAGCCGCAACTACCGGCTTTATTTTACCGGCCAATCTATATCGCTCATTGGCACCTGGATGCAAAAAACAGCAGTAAGCTGGGTTATTTACACGCTTACGCACTCCACCTTTATGCTGGGGCTTACACTGTTTGCCAGCCAGTTTCCCTCATTTTTATTTTCGCTGATGGGGGGTGTGGTTTCTGACCGGTATAACCGTTTCCGCGTACTACTTGCTACACAGGTGGCATCCATGATACAGGCAATTTTATTAGCCGTGCTCATTTTGGCTAACCATTACCAGGTATGGGAAATATTGGGACTAAGCGTTCTGCTAGGTATCATCAACGCATTTGATGTACCGGCCCGGCAGTCGCTGGTTTATGAGATGGTGGAGGATAAGAACGATTTGCCTAATGCACTTGCCCTGAATTCATCGATGGTAAACCTGTCCAGGCTGATTGGCCCGGCTATAGCTGGGATTATTCTGGAAGCTCTGGGCGACGGCGCTTGCTTTGTCGGCAATGCTATGAGCTTTGTGGCGGTTATTGCCTCGTTACTCATGATGCGCTTGCCCACATATGAAGCGAAGCCGCACCCCAAAAATGTATTCGGCGAGCTGCGCGAAGGTTTTTCTTACCTGAAACGCGCGCCCTCTATATCTTTTATCCTGGTGATGCTGGCGCTGATGAGTTTGATGGTGCTCCCATACACCACGCTTATACCATACTATGCCCGCGATGTGTTTCATGGCACCGCAAGAACGTTTGGTATTATTGACAGCTTTATTGGCCTGGGCGCATTTTCAGGGGCTATATTCCTGGCTTCGCAAAAGACAGGAGCGAATCTTAAAATGATATTGTTCATCAACACTATAATTTTTGGCGCGGGCTTGTTGTTGTTTTCGCACGAACATAATTACTACCTGGCGCTGCTGTTTGTAACTATAGCCGGTTTTGGGATGATGTCGCAGATCACGGTGAGCAATACACTGATACAAACAACGGTAAACCCCAACATGCGCGGCCGGGTAATCAGTTTTTATGCGATGGCGTTTTTCGGCATGCAGCCTTTAGGCGGATTATTGATCGGCGCCATATCAAAATGGGTGGGCACGCCTAATACCTTAATGGGCGAGGGTGTTGCTGCGCTATTAGTGGCCGCGCTACATTGGCGCTACCTGCGCCGCGAGAAACTAAGGGCCCGCCGCAAAAAACCGGTGGTTGATCCTACCATCATCGAGGCAGCACAGGCCTAAACAGAATGGCGTTAAAATATGTTAAACTTGCAGGGCCTGCGTTTATTAGTACTAATTTGCTGAAGCTTAAGAAATGATTAACAGAATAAAATTTATCGCGATGATGCTTACCGGCTTGTTAGCCTTGTGCAAAGCCCAGGCGCAGGACCTGTTAAAAGGTCGTGTGCAAGAGCAGCGCAACGAAGTGCTGTTGCCGGGCATCAGGATTGAAAACTCAACCCAGCATCAAACCGTTTTTACTGATTCAAAAGGTAGTTTCATGATCCGCGCTAAAAAAGGCGACGTGCTTTATTTTACCGGCATGAACTATATAACAGATACCGTTTATGTAGCCGATCTGAAATATATGGTGGTTTCGCTCATCCTGCGCCAAAATGAGTTGAAAGAGGTAAACGTAAAAAACCGGGAGCTTAAGTTAGGCACCCTTAGCGCTGCTCCTGAAACCGGTCCGCTGGGTAGCAAGACCGTGGTTTACCAACCCAACGGTGGCCTGAAAGTTAAACTATTCGACTCGCACAGCGACCAGAAAAAGCGCGAGAAGCTGGAAAAGTTAGAAGAAGAAGGCGAGCAATACCGCGAGATACAAGCGGCATTTAACGCAGAAACGGTAAAAAAGTACATCCCGCTTAGCGGGCAAGAGCTTAAAAACTTCGTCATGAAATATACGCCGGACAGCAAGACCTTTTTCAGCGATAAGTTCAATATGGCAGCCTATATCAACGAAAGCTATAAGGAGTTTATGAAGATACCTGAAGACAAACGCAAATCGCCAACTTATTTTCAGCTAAACGGCTCTGACAATTAAGCGCAAACGATAGGAAATAACAAAGCCGCCCAGATTATTCGGGGCGGCTTGTTCATTATATATAGACACTAATTAAGGGCAAATATTAATTAAAGGTTGTTTAAAAAAGGGCCGAAATACTCTCGCAGTTTTCGACCCTACATCTACCTATGAAAAACAACCCTTTTTGGAAAGGGACTGATAATACATAGACAAACACCTTGCCATCGGGAATATTGGGATTGCTTATAGCTAAAATTGGGGCTTTATGTGAGGGATTGGGTATTAACCGTGGAGAAAACATTCCCCATTTAGGGTGCTTTTTGCTCAAGTTGTTGCGTTAAAGTTTAATTAGGTAATTGTATAGCGACAAAAACTGCTACATTAGTAAAAGATGCCGGCAAAATCCATAAAAATCGGTCGGTAAAATATTTTAAAATGTCCCGATAAAAGCTCAAACTATCCGCAGGCACTATTGTTAAGAAATTAATATGGAGTACAATGTATATCTGTTAGCCACCGATCCAAACAACCCATGCAGAGACGTCATTCACTCGAGAGATACCGAGTTGAAAATAAGGGTGTATTGTTTGGAATCAGATAGCTTTGTGCCAAATTCCAACGAAATTCAGTTGTACGGATATGCCAATAACAAATTGTACGCTTTTGAGACAATAGATATTGCTGCAGAGGATGCGCTGGATGTGGTAGGAGCCATTCAATGGTATGCCGACTATATCGACTATCCGCAGATGGAAATATTGCCCGAGGATCCACGCCCCGGGCAAAATGTAGCAGCTGTGTGATGGTTACACGTTAACCTTTGACAAGTAATCCATATTGATTTTCATACTTGCAGCCGGCGACCCTGCCGGATATTCTTCCTGCTCGATGAAATAATATTCAAGGCCGGCCTGTTTAGCTTGTTTAAGTATACCGGTAATGTTCAAATTACCATTACCAAACTCAACGCTGCCTTTACCCTTCATGTCTTTTAAGTGCCATAGTTTAAAACGGCCCTCATAGTTTTTAAAGTACTCTAAAGGGTCTCTGCCGGAAGCAACAACCCAGCCCAGGTCCATTTCCATGGTAACCAATTCAGGATCGGTGTTTACCAGCAGGATATCATAAAGCGTTTGACCCTGATCTGTTTTAAATTCGAAATCGTGGTTATGGTAACCAAACTTTAAACCGGCAGCCTGGCATTCTTCGCCGGCCTTGTTAAAGCGCTCGGCAACTTTTTGGTAGTTTTCAATCGTATCGCCGGAAAAAGGTAATGATGAGCAAACCAAATATTCCTGGCCCGCTTCTGCAGCCTGCTCAACGGTTTTTTGCCAGTTGGCGTCAATACCTGTGTGGCCGCTGCGCAAAGTCATGCCCAGATCCTTACAGGTTTGTTTCATTTCTTTCGGTGTTAAGCCGTAGTACAAACCTTTGCCACTGGCAGCCGACTCCACTTGTTTAATACCTAAATCGGCAATAATTTTTAAAGTGCCCTGCGGGTCCTTCAGCATTTCATTACGAAAGGTGTACAGCTGTATACCGGCATCGCTGGTTGCTTTTTTGGGTGCAAATTTAAATGAGGGTAACAATACTGACCCTACGGCCAGCGCACTCATGTTTTTCAAGAAATCCCTACGCTTTGTCATTGTATTATAGTGTTGATGTGTGTGTTAATTGCTATCCAAAAAGTTAATGCTGGTTATGGTAACTGACGGGGTACCAAATACAAAGAACAGATCAGCAATGCCCTGTCCCTCAGGTATGATAATGCCGTCTGTGTAACTGCCTGTAGCTATTAGCTTACCTGTCGGTGAGCTGGCATGAAGGTCAACCTTACCGCTGCCGCCTTTTATAGAAAAAGTTATTTTTTTAATCCCGGTCAGGTCCGTTTGTTTAAGCTCTAAAAACGATCCGCTGCTTTCAATGCTGGCTTTGTTGCCCAAATCGCGGAAGCCCCATGACATGTCTGATTTTAACACCGGTACGGTCGATGCCTGTAGAACCACAGTTTGCTCGCCGGTTTGTGCCGGTTGGCCATTGGCCCCACGGTCAGTATAAGCTGCACGCAGAATGAAGCTGCCATTAGCATTTTGGGTCCCTGCGGGAATGCTGGTGGTAAAGCTGCCGTTAACCGGTAATGATTTTGCTTTAGGCTTTGGATAAGCCAAACTCAACACATATTTCACAATGGCTTTGGCATCGGCGTCTGCAAGCGTTGGGTGTGCAGGCATCATTGCGTCGCCCCAGTTTCCTGAGCCGCCAGAGATAATTTTCTTCGCTAAGCGATCAGGAGCACCCGGATCGCCTTTATATTTGATGGCTACCTGTGTAAAGGCAGGGCCCAATATCTTTTCAGTAACCGAGTGGCATGAACGACAATCGTTTTTGGCGATAAGGGCTATACCCGCTGCATATTCTGCATTGGCATCAACCGCGCCTTGTTTGGAGGCAATGGCGGTCATGTTATAACCTTCAGACAGATAGTTGGCGCTCACAGACACACGTGAAGCCGGGATTCGTTTGTTAGCTAAACTGCCGTCCTCTTTATCGCTCACACTAACATTATATTTAATGGTTTTATCCAGGAAGAAAAAGCTTGAATTGCCTTCTGTGATATGCAATTTAACTACAGGGGGTTCATTGCCCGCATTTATCTTAACCGATTTACTGTTTTTAGCGCCATGCGAATCGGTAACGGTTAATAACGCTTTATAAACACCCCGGGCGCTTAGCTGAACGGTTGGGTTTTCTTGTGCGATGGTTTTGTAAGGGGCTCCATTACGGGTTATCTTCCAACTGTAAGTCAGTTTATCGCCGTCAGCATCTGTTGTGCCTTTTGATGACAGGCTGATTTTCATCGGCACACTACCCGCGGTTTTATCTACCGATGCCTGAACCTCAGGTTTACGGTTACCGCCATTGTATTCAATGCGGATCAACTCGGCCTCCGGATTATCCTTGAAATAGCCATTGCCGTATTCCAATACATACAGGTCGCCGCTTGGGCCAAATTTCATGTCGATGGGGCCGCGCAGCCTCAAGTTTGGCAGGAAACGTTCCATACCGGCATAGTTACCATCGTTATCAATGCTTACTACATTAATCCAACCGCGAACCCAGTCGGTAATGAACCATTTGCCTTCATAATATGACGGGAACGGGCGTGGAGCGCCAACAAAATCATCAGCATGAAAAATCGGTCCGCCTACGGCGCTGTCGCCACCACTGCCCACAAGCGGGAACTTGGTGCTTTGTTGTTTTGAGTAGTAAATGAAAGCCGGTGTAGCCGGTGGCAGATCAACCAAACCGGTATTGTTTGGCGATGTGTTTTTTGGATGCGCGGCATCAAACCATTCGCCAGACTTTTTGGTCGCAAAATCATAGTGGTTGTAAGCCAGGTTATCGGCTACAAAATATGGCCAGCCATAGTTGCCTGCTTTTTTTGCCTGGTTAAATTCGTCGTATGATTGCGGACCGCGATGCTCAAAATCGTCAGTACTGCCGTCTGGGCCAACTTCGCCCCAATATAACCAGCCGGTTTTGCTGTCTATAGTTGGGCGCCATGGGTTACGGTTGCCCATGGTGTAAATTTCAGGTCGTGTTTTCGGTGTTCCCGGAGGGAAAAGGTTTCCTTTCGGGATTGTATAGCTGCCGTCAGCTTCCGGATGTATCCTCAGAATTTTACCGCGCAAGTCGTTAGTATTTGACGAGCCTTTTTGCGAATCTTCAGGCGACATGCCCGGGCGCTCATCCAAGGGCGAAAAGCCATCAGATGCGCGGGAGAAAGTATTATCGCCGGTGGTTAAGTAAAGGTTCTTGTCTTTGTCGAAAGCCATACCGCCGCCAACGTGGCAGCATTCATAACGTTGCACCACCACATCCAGCACTTTTTTGCGCGATGCTACATTTAGCGGGCCTTTGCCATCCCAGGTATAACGCTCCAACGTATTTTTTGGGTCATTGCCCGCTGGCGAGTAGTAAACATATATCCAGTGGTTTTTGGCAAAGTCCGGGTCCAGGATAACACCTTGCAGGCCGTCTTCGGCCTCGCTCACCTCGCCGGTTTGGCTAACATATTTGGTGCTTACCGCAAATTCATGGATCACCGATATTTTTTGTGTCGCCGGATCATACAATTTCAGTTTACCCTTACGCTCGGCATAAATAACTTTGCCGTCTTTCAGTACCTGGAACTGCATAGGTTCCTGCACGTCTTGTGCCAGTACTACCTTAGTAAAACGATTGTCGTCCGGCTTTACAGATGATTGAGCCGAAGCAGTGAAAATTACGGAGGCGGTTAGTAAGCCCGTGAATAAAATACGTTTGCGCATAATTTCGTGGTTAAGATAGCATTGAAAGCTGTTTTTGTTGAGAATACGTCCGTTATCTCGCCTATATTTTACAAAAGAGCAAATTTGTTACATGGGCCAGACATTCAACAGACAAAAATGGCGCAACAAACATATTTAAAATTCTGCGCATAGCGAACGGGAACTTGATTTGAGTTTAAACCATTGCAAAAAACTTTTCAACGTTTGGGTTACCTTTTTGATGTGCGCTCTTGTTTCATTTTGTTTCACTGAAATTTCACAATTGTCTAATTATCAATAAATTAATCAAAAACCCTGTTTCACTTGTTTCATTTGTTTCACCCTCGCGTGAAACAAACAAACATATAGCGATGGGTTTCAAACCCATCGCTATTGAAAATCTGATTCACCAAGACAGTACAGGATGGATTTGCGTTTCACTAACATTATGTTTGGGAAAGCCTTTATAAACAACCCAATACCTGATTATAACCATGAATAAAAAGTATGTATTCATTGCCGCGGCATTATTGTGCGCGGGCAAAGCTTTTGCGCAGGTGCCGAAAGACATCAACGCGACATCAAATATCCTGGATCCGGCTATGGAAACTCATTTTAAGACGCCGCCAACGGGCGCCCGCCCCTGGGTGTTCTGGATGTGGTTGAGGGTTGATGGTGACGAAAAAGCCATCACCGCCGACCTGGAAGAGATGCATAAAAAAGGCATCGAGGGAGCCATACTTTACGAAAGTGGTACTGGCTATGAGCCCAGCTCAATGACGGCTGATATGGTTTTGGAGGGCAAAAAGTATGTAAAGGAAACAAGGCCTTATTTAAAAGACGCTTATCAGTCGCCGTTGCCAAAGCCTATCATCACCCCATGGGGTAAACGCACACGCGAGTTGTTCAGGTACGCTGCTAAGGAAGCTAACCGAATAGGCGTAAAGTTTGTACTGAGCGTCGGCCTGGCAGGAACATCAGGGCCGATTGACCCCGAATATGGGCAGCAGGAGTTGATTTGGTCTGAAAAGGATGTGGTTGGTCCTACGGTTGTAAATGAGCAGATGCCTGAGCCATCGCAAAAAGTACTGGCTACACATAACTCGTTGGCGGCGCAAGACGCTGACTATAAAAAGAAGCTGGCCAAAATGGCGGCCACAACCCCAAGCGAATTTAAACAGCACGAAATAGCCGTTCTTGCTGTGCCCGATGCGGCAAACGCTAAAGTTTCGCAAGTCATCAATATCTCTGACAAGCTGGATGCAGACGGCAAACTGCATTGGAGCGCCCCCGCAGGCAAATGGAAGATCATGCGCTTTGCCTATCGCCCAACCGGCCGGCATGATGTATGGGGCTATTTTACCGACGGTATGAGCGCCGAAGCATTAGATACTACCTGGAATACCACCATAGGTAAAATGCTGAAAGAAATGACGCCCGACGAACGTAAAGGACTATACGGTGTTGAAGATGATAGCTGGGAGGGCGGCGAAACCACCTGGACGAAGCTATTTGCCCACAAGTTCAAAGAGCAGCATAAATATGATTTGATATCCTGGCTGCCTGCCATTGCCGGTGTAACGCTAAATGATACTACCGAAACCGACGGCGTGCGCCGTGATTATTATCGTACCATTGCCGATTTGATTGCCACCAATCATTATGGGCACCTGCGCGAGCTGGCTAACAAAAACGGATTGGTTTGCTACTCGGAAGCCGCCGGACCAAATACTGCTCAGCTTGACAACCTTAAAAACTCGAACGCGGTAAACATGGCCATGGGCGAGTTCTGGATACCATCGGTGCACCGGCCATCGCCCGAGAGGCGGTTTTTATTGCGTAACACTGCTACCGCCAACCACGTTTATGGCAAGCGCGTTACCGCCTGCGAAGGCTTTACCTCTGTAGGCCCGCATTGGGAAGAAACATTCTTTAGTTTAAAAAACGTCGCCGACCAGGCGTTCTGTGATGGTTTGAATTTGCCGGTATTTCACAATTTTAGCGAGTCGCTGCTGGTGGACGCCAAGCCTAACTACGTTTATTTTGCCGGTACGCATTATAGCCGCAACGTAACCTGGTGGGATGAGACACCCGCCTTTAATGCTTATTTGGGTCGATGTTCCTATATGCTGCAGCAGGGTTTATTTGTTGCCGACGCACTGTATTACACCGGCGATGGCATTGGTCACGGCGAGCAAATGAAATCGACACCGGCGCTGCCTGCGCAGGGGTATGATCATGACAATTGTAATCTGGACGTGCTCCTAAATCGCGTTAGCGTAAAAAACGGGCGATTGGTTTTGCCGGATGGCATGAGTTATAAAATGCTGGTGCTGCCCAACCAACCTAAAATTAGCTATGCAGCTTTGCAAAAGCTTGCTGAGCTGGTAAACGGAGGGGCGGTAGTTGTTGGTCCGCAGCCTGAGGGTTTGGCGGGCTTGATTTTGAATGCGGATGAAAATGCCAAAGCCAAAAAGCTGATCGCTGAGCTGTGGTCGCCGGCTGCAAAACGTCATATCATTAGCCACAAAACAGCTGCCGAGGTTTTGAAAGAAATCAACTTGAAACCCGATTTTGAATATACAGGCCTCAGCGATGCTGGCGATATCGATTGGATACATCGCCGCGCAGCAGGTGCCGATATTTATTTCATTACCAGCCGGTGGGACGCTAAAGAGAAATTGAACTGTACATTCCGTGTAAGCGGCAAACAACCGGAACTATGGGATCCCGTTACAGGTGAAGTGCACACAGCTAAAGCATTTACCCAAAGCAATGGGCGCACCATAGTTCCGTTGGAATTTGATCCACGCGGTTCTGTATTTGTGGTTTTCAGGAAACCGATAGCAGCATCGGCAAAAGGGACAGCTAAAACGAATTATCCGACTTACATTACCAAACAAACCATAAATGGCAAATGGGACCTGCACTTCGACCCGAAATGGGGCGGCCCAGCGAAAATTACGATCGATTCGCTAAAAGACTGGACCTCGTTTGATGATTATAACACGAAGCACTACTCGGGCACGGCCGTCTACAACAAAACATTCACCATAGCTAAAACCGATGCCGGCAAGAAACTGGTGCTTGACCTGGGCGAGGTGCATGAAGAAGCAGTAGTAAAAATAAACGGTATCGATCTGGGCGTGGTATGGGTCAAGCCTGCGCGCATAGATATCAGCAGGGCAGTACATGCCGGTGATAACAAACTTGAAATCAAGGTGGTTAACTTATGGCCAAACCGATTGATTGGCGACGAGCCCCTGCCACAGGAAAAGCGCTTTACGCTTACCAACATCCACAAGTTTGGTAAAGACGCGCCACTGCTGCCGTCGGGGTTAATTGGGCCGGTGAGATTGGAAGAGGCTAAATAAAATTATTATCGAACAATATGTGGAGACGATGCGTAACCTGATAAAAACCGGCCTCTGCTGCATATTATGCTTTAGCCTTGGCGCGCATGCACAGCAACTGAAGCTGTCCAACAAAAACGCCACACGCGAGGCAAAAGCGGTATATCGCTATCTGCAAGCCATGTACGGCCACAAAATGCTGGCCGGACAAATGACGTCGAACTGGGGCTTTGATGAATTGAAATACCTGCAGGATTCGGTGGGTAAGCAGCCCGCTATTCGCGGCATGGATTTCATCGACAGCAATAAAAATGAAAAGGAAGTAATGTTTGCCGAGCAGTGGTGGCAAAAAGGAGGCATCCCGACCATCATGTGGCATTGGGGAGCGCCGTCTATCGGCAATGGTTATGAGAATTCGAAGAAAGAAGTCGACATCGATAGAATATTTGAACAAGGGACGCCTGAAAACAAGGCTTTCTGGAAAGAGCTTGATGAAAAAGCCACGCTGCTCGAAAAGCTGAATCATGACCACATCCCCGTGCTGTGGCGACCTTTCCATGAATTGAACGGCAGTTGGTTTTGGTGGGGAAAGAAAGGCCCGCAGCAATTTAAACGGCTTTGGACAACCATGTACAACTACTATGTGCATGAAAAACACCTGGACAACTTAATCTGGGTGCTTTGCTATGCCGATAAGCCCGACAGCGCATGGTATCCCGGCCGGCAATATGTGGATATAGCCGGAGCGGACACTTACCAAACCGAAGAAAAGATACCACGACTAACCATGTACAACAGCGTTAAAAGTATTGTAGGCGACGAGATGCCAATCCCGATGCATGAATGCGGGATGCCGCCCGATCCTGAAAAACCATTTGCCGAGGGTGTAAAATGGTCTTGGTTTATGGAGTGGCACACTAATTTTTTGAGAAAGGTCCCGGTTGAACAGTTGCGCAAGGTTTATAACAGCGACCTGGTAATTACGCTGGATAAAGTGCCCGATATTATGAAAGTTTATGGCCGAGACAGGTAATATTGGTAGATTAGTATTTAAACCAATTATTTTCCTGATGAAATACTTTAAACCTCTCGGTTGGTTGGCACTGTTGATTGTCGCACAGCTATCGTTTGCTCAAAAAGCCATGGTCAAATCGCCCGATGGTAATATTCGTTTCGAGCTGATGCTGACCAAAGAGCAGCCCGTTTATCGCGTTAGCTACAAAGGAAAGCCTATCATCAATAATTCCGGGCTCGGCCTGGCATTTAAAGACAGCGGTAATTTTGTGTCGAACCTGAAAATGCTGAAGCCGGTTTATAAGAGTGCTGTAGAGCAGTATGATCTGGTAGTGGGCAAAACGAAGCACGTTAATAATGCTTACCGGGAAGCCATCATCCCCTTAATAGAAAGTAGCGGATGGAAGAGGTGCATTAATATCGTTGTCCGCGCGTTTAATGACGGTGTCGCTTTTAGATATGAGTTCCCACAGCAAAAAAACTGGTCGGCCTATACATTGACGAACGAAAACAGTGAGTTTAATGTAGCCGGCGATCCGCAATTGCGGATATTGTCATTTAAAAGATATGACAACGCTCATGAGGGCCTATACGAAAAAATGCCGTTGAGCAAATTGAAGGGAGACGCTCTGGTAGATATGCCGGCGTTGTTTGAGTTTCCTGATAAAGTTTATCTGGCTATAACCGAGGCCAATCTGCGCGATTATGCCGGTATGTATTTAGGCAGGCACGGCGACGGATTGATCAGTAAACTTTCGCCATTGCCGGGACAGACAGAGATAAAGGTAAAAGCGCTCATTCCTCATCATATCCCCTGGCGGGTTATGATGATCAGTGACCGGGTTGGTGCGTTAATCGAATCGAACATTATCACCGACCTCAACGAGCCATCCAAGATCAAAGATGTTTCCTGGATAAAGCCGGGCAAAACCTCCTTCCACTGGTGGAACGGCGATGTAATGCCCGATACCTCATTTATGCCGGGCGTAAACTTCGAGTTTAATAAATATTATATCGATTTCTGTTCACGCAATCATATCGAATACAGTTCGGTTATTGGCTATGGTGGTTTCGCCTGGTATAGTAATAACTGGCCGGGCTATGGTACACCGGGAACATACGCGGATGTAACCAAACCCGTAGGCTCGTTGGATATGCAGAAGGTTTGCGACTACGCAAAATCAAAAGGAGTGGGTATACATGTTTGGGTGCATTGGCAGGCCTTGTATCCGCAATTGGAGGCGGCTTTTACGCAATTTGAAAAATGGGGCATCAAGGGTATGATGGTTGATTTCCTGAATCGGGACGACCAGGAGATGGTTAAAATCCAGGAAGATATTTTGAAACATGCTGCCGCTCATCATCTGTTTATCCAATTTCATGGGGCCTACAAACCAACCGGGCTAAGCCGGACATATCCTAATGAGTTTACCCGCGAGGGTACCTATAATTACGAAAACAATAAATGGCTGCCACACGGACTGCCACCTGAGCATGATCTGGATATTGCTTTTACAAGGTTGCTGGCTGGTCCGGCTGATTATCATTTGGGCGGGTTTCGCGCTGTGCCTCCGGCAGCGTTCAAAACTCATTTTATCCGTCCGTTGATGATTGGCACACGTTGCCATATGCTGGCAATGTACGTGGTGATGGAAAGCTATCTGGCCATGGTTGCCGATTATCCGGAGGCTTATGAGGGACAGCCGGGTTTTGATTTTGTGCGAAATGTGCCAACCGTTTGGGACGAAACCAGGGTGCTGAATGCTGAGCCAGGCCAATATCTCACTATAGCCAGAAAACATAATAATGATTGGTATATAGGCACCATCAATAACAGCGACAAGCGCACCCTGAAAATTTCGCTCAACTTTTTGCCTCCAGGTAATTACAGGGCCGAGTTATACCAGGATGCAGATGACGTAGCTAAAATGCCGAATCATCTGACAAAGATTATAAAAACGGTATCGGCCAAAGATGTTGTTGATGTTACAATAGCATCAGGCGGGGGGCAGGCTATGCGCATCATGAAACAATAAAGCGAATAAATCGTACAAATTGCGTATAATAGCACTACTAACCTAGTCATAGTAATGCTTCAGGATGATGGTGCGTAATGATATGTCTAATGATAACTTTAACCTGGGATTGTTTTTTGATCTGTCGGCCGATTTGCTTTGCATTGCAGGCTATGACGGTTATTTCAGAAAAATCAATCCTGCCGTATCCAATTTATTAGGATACACCAAAGAAGAATTATTTTCAAAGCCCATTGCCGATTTTATCCATCCGGACGACAAGATAGCCACTGCGGCTCACAGGCTTAATATAACCAACGGCAGCATACCACTACTCAATTTTGAAAACCGGTATGTAACTAAATCGGGCGAAATTGTGTGGCTGTCATGGACATCCATGCCTGTCGATAACGAACAAATGGTATATGCCATCGCCAAAAACATCACACACAAAAAGAAACAAGAAGAAGATCGGAATCTTTTAATCAAAAACCTGACGGATGTGAACAGCGACTTGAAGAGGCTTAACTATACCGCCTCACATGATCTGCGCGCACCGGTGACTAACCTGTTAGCTGTTTTTGATTTATTGGATGATACCGAAAACTCAGATGATGAACTGCGTGAGTTTATTGACCATCTGCGCATGGCTACCAATAATCTGAAGGCAAAACTCGACAAATATGTTGATGCATTGGTTGAAAGAACTACGGCACCGGTTGCAGCCGAACTGGATATGAATCAGGTTTTGAATAATGTAATGGGTTCACTGCGTTCGCTGATTAATGGCTCGCGCGCAACTATTGAGGTGGATTTTAGCGCATTTAGCCGTATTCAATTCAATGAAAGCCACCTGGAAAGTGTTTTTCTGAATTTGATAACCAACGCCATTAAATATGCTAAGCCGGGTGAAGCGCCACAAATTTTCATAAGCACGCAAAGGTTAGGGGGTGTCGATCAATTAAAATTTTCTGATAAAGGCTTGGGCTTTGATATGGATAAAGTGAAAGATAAACTATTTGGCTTCCATCAAAAATTTCACAATAATTCTGATGGTAAAGGGATTGGCCTATACCTGATTCATAGCCATATTACCGACGCGGGCGGCAGCGTTGCTGTAGAAAGCAAAGTTAACGAGGGAACAACTTTCACCATATCATTTAGCCCTTTTGCCACTTCCGGCAGTTAACTTTGCTATTTAAAATCTGACAGAAAAATATTATTTCATTTTTATTTTGCAGAATTAAACGAGACGTCTATATTTGCAGTCCCAAAACGATGGGAGCATAGCTCAGCTGGTTCAGAGCATCTGCCTTACAAGCAGAGGGTCACAGGTTCGAATCCTGTTGCTCCCACTAAAAAGCCCTTTAGAGATAATCTGAAGGGCTTTTTTATTTCCCGGGCAATTTCAACGCAGAATTTACTCTTTAAGGTTTTCTTGATTTCTTATAACTTGCAGTTATGTGGCTGTATCTGGAATAGATACCAACATTATGCGTAATGATTCGTAAATTAATAATTAGACAACTTTTAATCGGTGTTTTACTTTTAGGCAGCGTTAGTTTTACATTCGGACAATCCAAATGGTCGATTGTAAGTTCGGACTTAGTATTTACAAATCCTCCATTTAAGAATTGCCATGCTTCTACTATAGTTGAAACAAAAACCGGGCAGCTTTTGCTGGCCTGTTTTGGGGGGACGCAAGAAGGAAAAAATGACGTAGCTATTTGGCAAGGACATATTGGTATCGATGGAAAGGTACAGCCTAAAGAAATCGCAAATGGTGGTATTAATGATTCTCTTCGTTATCCGAGTTGGAACCCAGTCCTCTTTAAAAAAAGCGATGGCGAAATAATTTTGTTTTACAAGGTTGGGCCTAACCCACGAGAATGGTTTGGAATGTACAAAATCTCCAATGATAATGGAGCCACCTGGTCTGATTCAGTTCATTTGCCCAAAGGTATTTTAGGACCGATTAAAAACAAGGCAGTTCAGCTTCAGGATGGAACAATACTATGCCCTTCAAGCGTCGAAATGCCTAATGGACATTGGAAGGTGTTTATAGAAAAGACCGACCAACATTTAAATAATTGGGAATCTATCCCTGTGGATACAGGCTCGAAATTTGATGTCATTCAACCAAGTATTTTATTTTACGGAAACAAGAAATTACAAATACTTTGCAGGAGTAAACAAGGTGCCGTAATCCGGGCAAAATCTAATGATAATGGTAGGTCGTGGTCGTTGCTATCAAAAACAGCGCTACTTAACCCAAACTCAGGTACCGATGCAGTAACCTTGAAAGATGGAAAACAGTTAATAGTATATAATCCGGATATGCCGGGAAAAAACTGGTGGAATGGACGAGCCACATTAAGAGTAGCCATATCAACAGACGGCGAAAAGTGGGAAGATATATTGGAACTTGAACATGGGACCAAAGAAGAATTCAGTTATCCCGCAATAATTCAATCAACGGATGGATTGATACATATTACTTACACTTATGACCGGAAAAATATCAAGCATGTGGTAGTCAGAAATAATAATTAAAAAATATTTTTACTTATTTATAATAATTTAGAAAAGAAAAATTAAAGTGTAAGCAGAGGGTTGCGGATTCGAGCCCTGCCGTCGTCACAAAAAGCGCCCTGAGCTGGTTTGAAGGTCTTTTTTATGTCCTTCGTTCCGGCTATTGTCAGTTGCACCTATATAAAAGTTCCGGTGACCTAATAAATTGATAAAACAAAATATGCGCGTCTTCGTTTAAGGGTGAAAAATACCCCTTTATGATTAAATATACCCTTATTGCTCTTACTTCTCTCTTTTTGATAGTTACAACGGTTAAGGCTCAAGAAGCCTCTACTAAATCGGCCAGAATGGTGGCAACAGCGGCAAAAAAAGATACGGCCGGCAAACAAGATACTATAAAACATAAAAAAGCATCATTAAAAGTAGGTTTAACTTACAGTAACAACACGGTTTGGTTGGCCCGAACGGATAGTGTTGCTATACCCAATTACGGTATCGGGTTAACTTACACATTAAAGTCGGGTATATTTTTCTCCGGATCAGTTAGTTATGTACCCAGCCGCCAATTTGATAAGATTGATGCCGGCAATTTTGAAGCGGGATATAATTTTGATGTAAATAACTTAAGCGGAAGTATCGCAGTATCAAAATATGTCGCGGCCTTTAACAGCACGCAAGTAATATCCGCTTTAGATGCTTCGGTGGGTGCGGGATTGAGCTATAATCTGTTTGATATAATTACGCCTTCAGTTCATGCTGACTATGCTTTGGTTAAATCAAACGGAAATGACTTTATGCTTAGCGGCGGCCTGAGCCATGAGTTTGACTTTGAAAAAGTATTTGCTCCAAAAGACAACTTAAGTATCGAACCCAAATTTGAGGTGATTGCAGGCTCACAAAATTTCCTGTCAACCTACTACACTTTAAAAAAGAACAGCGCAGTTCAGCGCCAGCTACATAAGAACGGAAACGGTAAAGGAAAGGGGGCGACTACCACCACCACAACTACCACCACAAGCAACCCGGTAACCACAAATAATAATAAATTCCAGACACTGGCCTATGAATATACATTGCCAATTGGTTATAGCTGGAAAAAAGTAGGGTTTTCTTTTACTCCAGCTTATGCGGTGGCTGTACATCAAATAACTGACGATGGCACTACTACAACGTACCAGCCTAACTCATCTGTATTTTACTTTCAGATCGGACTGTCGTATACTTTTTAATAGGTACCGCTGCGTACAGGTTATGAAATAGCGGCTAAAGAAAATAGTCATAGCGTACAAATGCCTAGCGAATACTGTGGGCATAAAAGGCCTTTATGGTAGGATGCATAGTTTTTTCTGACAGCTGTTTATAAACGCAATAAGGTTTCCAGATTGTTAATATAATCTCAATATCCGAACATGGCATTAATCTTCAGTTAATGCCATGTTCGCTGCCTAAACAATAAAGAAATAATCATATTTATCTGCGCAAATAATATTTGCGCAGCCTCAAACAGCTATCGAATGTCTTAAGTATTAGAATGATAAAACAGTTATTGTTAATTTCTAAATTCAAATAAATTAATAACTTTATCGCACGTTGCTTATCACATGAAACTAATTTCATTTTCTCTTTTAGCTTTTTTTATTTTGATTCAATGTTCTTGTATATCATATAAAAAGGTTCCTTATTTTCAAGATTTACCCTCAAAGTCTGACACAATAGAAAATATTGACAATTATAAAGCCATTGTAATACAAAAGAATGATGTACTTAATATAACTGTTACCAGTTTAAATCCGGAGGCTTCCGCTGTATTTAATCCGCCGGTTACCAATAATCAAACCGGTACTACCAATAACGTTGCAGCAATTGGGTACATGGTTGATCAAAAAGGGCAAATACAGCTGCCATATATTGGCGACTTGAAGGTCGAAGGTTTAACAACATCTGAAGCCAAGAACTTAATAAGAGAAAAGCTGGTTAATTATTTATTAGAGCCTGTAGTAAAACTATATATTAATAATTTTAAGATTGGTGTTTTTGGTGGTGTTAACGCTCCCGGTATTTTTCAGGTAAGTAGTGAGCGTATTACTATAATTGACGCGCTGATCTTGGCCGGCGATTTAAAAATAAGCGGCAAGCGTAACAATGTTGTTCTGGTGAGAGAAATAGATGGAAAACGGAAGTTTGTACATTTTGACCTAAACTCTAAATCAACTTTCAGCTCCCCATATTTCTATTTAAGACCTAATGATGCAATATATGTGCAACCCGGAACTGCACTCGAACAACGGGACAATATTTTTTCCAACGTGGGCATAGTAACTTCGTTAATTTCAATTATATCTGTTATTCTAATATTTACAAGAAAATAGCCTTAGGCCATGTCCGATTTTTCTAATACAACTTCACAGAATAATGATTTTGTAATAAAACAGCCAATCAATATACAAGAAGTAATACGCAAGTATTTATTTCACTGGCCAGTTTTTATATTATGTATCTTCCTTTCTGTAGGTATTATGTTTATTTATCTCAGATATACACCCAAAGTATATAATGTAAAAGCCACGCTACTTATAAAAGACGCTAATCAAAATAATTCAAACCAGGCAAATAATCAGCTAAACACCTTTGTTAGTAAGCAAGAGCCTCAAAATGAGATGGAAATTTTGGGCTCAAAAATGGTGATGAAGCAAGTTGTATCTGATTTAAATTTAAATATTACTTATAAAATAAAGGGATGGGCTTATAATACGGAGCTATATAACAACAGGCCGTTTAGTGTTGTTTTTGCAGATAAAAGCAGAATAACCAATGCAAATTGGGAAATAAAGATTATTGACCCCAATACGTATCAGATTTTAATAGTCAATTCAAATACGACATTAAGAGGACGTTTTGGCATTAAAGAGATTACACCTTTCGGAGATTGTTATATAAAAAAAAACGAGGGGTTTCCTGCATACCTGGGCAAAACTATGTATGTATCTTTCATTGATCAGGAAGATGAGGCTAACGCAATATTAAAGCGGTTAATATTATCTTTAGGAACAGGCGCTTCAAGCACCATTAATCTAAGCTTAAATGATGAAATACCTCAACGAGGTAAAGATATACTCAATGATCTGATAGCAGTATATAACGAAGCTTCTATCACCGATAAAAATCAGGCAATAAAAAACTCCATTCGTTTTATTAATGAGCGGCTTGCTTTAATAGGGAAAGATTTGGATTCAGTGGAAAAAGATGAAGAAAATTATAAAACAAGCCATGGGATAATTGAAGTATCCTCAAAGGCATCACAATATGAGGAAGGGGTTAAGGAGAATGATAGTAAATTAAATGAGGTTAACCTTCAATTAGGCAGTTTAGAGTCAATAACCCATTTTGTAAGTAATAATAAGGGTACCGATAGTATCCCCTCTATGATCGGCATCAATGATCCGATAATATTAAATTTAGTTAATCAACTAGGCTCGCTCCAAGCTCAGCGCGAACAGCTTTTAGCAACAACCGGCCCGGCTAATCCGATAGTTAAAAGTAAGGATAAAGAATTAAGAAAGGTTAACACCGCGTTAATCAATTCCGTCAACAATCTGCGTTCCTCATTAAATCGGACTAAGAATATGCTTGCGGCAAATAGCTCAAAGTTTTCGGGCTTGATTCGTACGATACCCCAGGAAGAAAGAGGATTAGTGTCAATTCAAAGAGATAAAACGATAAAAGAAAACCTTTATATATTATTATTACAGAAAAAAGAAGAGGCCGCCCTTTCCTCAGCCGAAACAATATCCGGAAGTAGGATTGTTGAACCACCATATAGTTTAAAGAATCCTATTTCACCCCAAAAAGGAACATTATACCTGTTTTCAATCATAATCGGAATATTTGTTCCGATACTTTATGTGTTTAGTAAAGACTCACTAAATAATAAGGTAATAAACCGTAAAGATATTACAGATAGGACTTCTGTACCCATTATCGGTGATATCATGTATAGGGACAGTTTATCGCCGATTGTCATAAACAATAATAGCCGAAGCATTATTGCCGAGCAATTTCGTAGCGCCCGCACCAATTTGCAAGCGGTATTCTATAACCAAAAAGAGTCGAAGGTTACTCTTTTTACCTCAAGTATGCCGGGTGAGGGTAAAAGTTTCGTATCCAGTAATATAGCGGTATCTTTAGCTATTACTAACCGCAAAACGGTAATTATTGAATTGGATCTTAGAAGGCCGAAGGTAAGCCAATATATGAAGCAAAATTCAAAAGTTGGTTTGAGCAACTATCTGATTGGCGAGGCTAACAAGGAAGATATCATACAGCCGTCGGAGATTGATCCAAATTTGTTTTTAATAGGTGCAGGCATGATACCCCCCAATCCTGCTGAACTCCTGGAGCAACAGCGCATGGACGATTTGATTGATTGGTTAAAACAGGAATTTGCCGAAATAATTATAGATACCCCTCCGGTAGGTTTGGTTACAGATGCCCTCGTATTAAGCAGATTTGTTGATGTTTCTATTTATGTGGTGAGACATGGCGTGAGTTTAAAAAAACAAATCAACGCTATCGAAGAATTACGACAAAATAAAAAGTTTCCGAGGTTAAATATTGTTTTAAACGGAGTGGAAACTGATGGCCGTTTTGGTTACGGATACGAAACAGCCTATGGCTACGGTTATGGAGGGAAAGGTTACCATGGGTCTTATTATGCAGAGGAAACTCTCGGAAACAAGTCATTTAGTATTTCGGCTGTCGTCCGGGGTTTCTTAAAAAAGTTTTAAATGTGTTATGAGATATAATGTACTGTCGCAAAAAATTGGCATTGTCGGATTAGGGTACGTTGGCTTACCACTTGCTGTAGAGTTTGCAAAACATTATACGGTATTTGGGTATGATATAAAAAAAAGCAGAATAGAACAACTTAAAGCCGGGTACGATTCTACGCTTGAGGTCTCTGAACAGGAGCTATTTAATGCGTTACAGCATTCCAATAATAAAACCGGGTATTTACAATTTACCAATTATGCAGATGATTTAAAGGATTGTTCTATTTATATTATTACCGTACCCACGCCAGTTGATAAATATAATCGCCCTGATTTGACGCCGCTCTTCAAAGCGAGTGAAGTAGTCGGTAAAATATTAAAAAAAGGAGATATAGTAATCTATGAATCAACTGTTTATCCCGGGGTAACAGAAGACGAGTGCGTTCCTATACTGGAACAAATTTCGGAATTGCGATTTAATGAAGATTTTTTCTGCGGGTATTCTCCTGAGAGAATTAACCCGGGCGATAAAGAACATACACTAGCCAAAATATTAAAGATCACATCGGGCTCTACACCAGAAGCAGCACAGGTAGTAGATGAATTGTATAAAACTATTATAACTGCCGGAACGCATTGCGCCCCCACGATCAAGGTCGCTGAAGCGGCAAAGGTTATTGAAAATGCTCAACGGGACATTAACATTGCTTTCGTAAATGAGTTGGCTAAAATATTTAATAATTTAAATATTGATACAAATGCTGTTTTGGAAGCCGCCGGCACAAAGTGGAATTTTTTGAAATTTAAACCAGGCTTAGTTGGCGGACATTGTATAGGTGTAGACCCCTATTATTTGGCACAAAAAGCACAAGAAGTAGGTTATCATCCGGAAATTATCTTGGCTGGAAGGCGGCTAAATGATGGAATGGGGGCCTATGTGGCTGACGAAGTAGTTAAGCTTATGCTGCATAAGCGTATAAATATTATTGGTAGTGAACTGCTTATTTTAGGTTTTACATTTAAAGAGAACTGTCCTGATGTTCGCAACACAAGAGTGGTTGATATTGTAGAGCGCTTAAAATCATATCACGTTACTGTGTCCATTCATGACCCATGGGCAGATTGTGATGAGGTGTTGGATAAATATGACATAGAATGTCAAAATACCTTGTCACCAGATCGCAAATTTGATGGCATAATAGCGGCGGTAGCACATAGCAATTTTACGGGACTCAATCTGAGGGATTACTGTAAAAGCGAAGCTGTAATTTATGATATCAAAGGAATGTTGCCTAAAGAAATGGTAGATGGGCGGCTTTAATAATTAAAATAAGAATTTATTTATTGGTTATCTATTGCATATAAACATACCCTTACAAACAAAATGAACAATACCCCTGCAAACAAAATGTACAATACACCCTACCATAGCGAAGATATAAAAAAATATGCCTTTCTTATAACCGGAGGGGCCGGCTTTATCGGGTCAAATCTTGTTGAATATTTGCTTCTATATGGGGCAAAGAAAGTACGAGTATTAGACAATCTGTCTACAGGTTTTTATAAAAACCTGAAAGAATTTGAAAATAACCCGGCATTTGAATTTGTAGAGGGTGACATACGCGACCTGTCTGTATGCAAAATGGCATGTCAGGGGATTGATTACGTATCTCATCAGGCTGCGCTTGGGTCGGTACCACGGTCAATTACAGACCCAATAACCACCAATGAAGTTAATATCAATGGATTTTTAAACATGCTGGTTGCTATGAAAGAAACAGGTGTAAAACGAATGATATATGCGGCATCATCGTCTACTTATGGAGATAGTAAGGTATTACCCAAACAGGAAGATCATATAGGCAAACCGCTTTCTCCCTATGCAGTTACCAAATATGTTAATGAATTATATGCTGCAGTTTTTGCAAAAACGTATGGAACAGATAGTATTGGCTTAAGATACTTTAATGTGTTTGGACCAAAACAAGACCCGCATGGCGCATATGCTGCAGTAATACCATTGTTTGTGAAGGCAGTAATAAGTGGAAAACAGCCGGTAATTAACGGAGACGGTTCGCAAACAAGAGATTTTACTTTTGTTGAAAATGCAATACAAGCCAATATCAAAGCAATGTTAACAAATGAGAAACCTCTACATTCTGTATATAATGTTGCCGTAGGTGAGCGGATCTCTCTTAATGACCTTTGGACATTATTAACAACTATGACTGGTTCAGATCCGGGGGTGGTTTATGGTCCGTCAAGAGCTGGCGATATTAAAGACTCTTTGGCAGATATATCGCGCATTACTGAAACCTTAAAATATGTTCCCGCCTATAACTTAAAGCAAGGCTTAGCCGTTACTTTTGATTGGTATAAAAGTCAGCATATTAAATAATATTACCGCTAATCATAATGAATACAGTTATCGACGATAATTTTGATGAAAAGGCAGAATGGGATGAAATTATTCAGCCTCATACTCACCTGCTCGACCTCCCATTGAAAGAGGTTTGGCGTTATCGTGATTTGCTGTTTCTTTTAGTAAAGCGTGATTTTGTAGCCACGTACAAACAAACGATATTGGGTCCGATCTGGTTTTTTTTGCAACCCATTCTAACCACACTTACTTTCACCCTCATTTTTGGACGCATAGCCAAAATATCAACAGATGGTATGCCCATGTTATTATTTTACATGGCCGGTATTACCCTATGGAATTATTTTTCTGAATGTATCAACCGCACAGCTACAGTTTTTAAAGACAACGAGGCCGTTTTTGGTAAGGTTTATTTTCCGAGGCTAGTGATGCCATTGTCTATAGTAATATCCAACTTGGTAAAATTATGCATCCAATTTTCTTTGTTTCTGCTTTTTTGGATTTATTATATTGTAACAGGTAACGCCGTACATCCCAACATGGCTATATTACTCACTCCCATATTAATTATTATTATGGGTGGACTTGGATTGGGTTTTGGGATGATTATATCGGCAATGACCACCAAATATCGTGACCTATCTTTTTTGCTCACTTTTGGTATCCAGTTGTTGATGTATGCAACTCCCGTAATTTATCCGTTATCATCGATCAGTAGTAAATATAAATGGTTAATTATGGCTAACCCGATGTCATCGGTCATTGAGACCTTCAGATATGCTTTTTTGGGAAGCGGGGTGTTTAATGGGAGTGGATTAAGCTATAGCGCCGGATTTATGATAATTATAATGGCATTGGGTACGATTATTTTTAATAAGGTCGAAAAGTCATTCATGGATACAGTATAATTATATGTACAGATGAGTACTGTTATAAAAGTAGAGAATTTAGGTAAACAATATCGTTTAGGAGAAGTTGGCACAGGCACGCTTAGCCATGATCTTAACCGTTGGTGGGCTCGTATGCGTGGTAAGGAAGACCCGTTTGCAAAAATTGGTGAAGCGAATGATCGTACACGTAAAGGCCAGAGTGAATATGTGTGGGCGCTGCAGGATATAAATTTTGAGGTAAAGGCGGGAGAGGTCTTAGGTATTATCGGCCGAAATGGAGCTGGTAAATCAACCTTGTTAAAAATACTTTCTAAAGTTACCAAGCCCAGTACGGGGCAAATTAAAACTCGCGGCCGTATCGCATCTCTTTTGGAGGTCGGTACCGGATTTCACCCCGAAATGACCGGTCGTGAGAATGTGTATCTTAATGGCGCTATCATGGGGATGACCAAAAGCGAGATCAGCCGCAAGTTTGATGAAATTGTTGATTTTGCTGGCGTTGAGCGCTATATTGATACGCCAGTAAAACGGTATTCATCAGGGATGTATGTGCGTCTGGCCTTTGCCGTTGCAGCACATTTGGAGCCCGAGATATTGATAGTTGATGAAGTATTGGCAGTTGGCGATGCGGAGTTCCAAAAAAAGTGCCTGGGAAAGATGAAGGATGTAAGTGTAAATGATGGGCGGACGGTGTTGTTTGTGAGTCATAATATGGCGGCGGTTTCTGCTCTTTGCAATACAGGCCTCCTTTTAAAAAATGGGGGCATATGTGCCCTCGGCGAAATTCAGAACATCATCAGCATATATTCAAAAATAGGCAATGGCATAGGTGGCCAAACAATAGATGAAAGTGTACCCAACCCCGGACAAAAATTAAAAATACGAAGTGTTCGGGTTATTAATGAGCTTGGGGATGTTTCGGCACACATCGATAATGCTTATCGAGCATTTATCGAATTAACCTTTGAGGTTTTAAAAGAAGGTCGAGGCTATGATGTTAGCATTGAATTGGTACATACCGGTTACGGAACTATTTTTGGCAGCACATTGAAAGATGTGGATCCTGCCGCAAATGATGGTAACATTTTTATGGAGGGAATTTACAAATATAAAGTTGCTTTACCGGTAGACCTACTTAGAGCGGGCGATTATATTATAAATGCGGCCGGTGCGGTTCCAAAAGTTGAAATGCTGGATGAATATAAATATGAAACATATTTCTCATTAACAGACTCAATAAGTCCCGTTGCAAAGACCACAGAGGGGAGAAGAGGTGCTATTTTGCCGGTATTAAATTGGGAGCGCGTTTAGTATGAAAGATATAATAAAGGAGATATTCGCATATTTTGGATTAAAAATATCTAAATTAAATACCGAAAATCCAATTTTGAAAAATGTATATCAAACAGACTTTGAACAAACTGTATTAATTTCTTATTTAAGAGCGCCGTTTTTAACTGATATGATTTATTCTCATACAAATTATACAGAATGTAAAACCGCCGCTGATATTTTTAATGAATTAGGCTTTAAAGTTGATGTTATAGAATTCACAAATGACGACCTTGAAATAAATTTTTCAGATTATAGCGTCATTTATGGATTTGGATGTCCTTTTGAACGTGCATTTTTCTCTTCTCATGCCGAAAAGCTAAAAAAAATTATGTATTCAACAGGATGTAACGCCTTTTATGCTCACAACAAGTCAGCGTTACGGGTATACGAGGTGTATCATAAAACACGGCTATTAATGCCTCAATCTTCAAGAGTTGTTGATTATTTCTGGACGTTTCAATATATTAATTCGGATCTGATAATAGCGCTTGGAAATGATTTTGTAGCTAATACATACAGAAAGACTAACCCGTCGATAAAAGTAGTGTCTGTTAATGCTTTTTATTTCGATGTTTTTGATATAGAAATTCAAAAAAAGGAATTTGAAACGGCCAGGAAAAATTTTTTGTGGTTCGGAAGTGGCGGCTTATTACATAAAGGGTTAGATGTTGTCATAGATATATTTGCTAAACGTCCCGATATTAAATTACATATTTGTGGGGCATCCAAGCACGAGGAAAAATTTTGGGAGCACTATAGACCAGTTATTAATGCATGTCAAAACATAACTGATTATGGTTTCATAGATATCTCATCCAATACGTTTAAAGACATTATGTTAACTTGTGGAAGCTTTATTTTTCCTACTGTAAGTGAAGGTGGGGCACCCTCTGCATTAAATGTTATGGCAAACGGAGGGTTAATCCCCATTATATCAGAAGGGGCTGGTATAGATATAAATGAATTTGGGTATGTTTTTAAAGAAATTAATGAGGATTCGATCATTGAGCAAATTGACAAGGTATTAAGTATGGATAGAGATGATTTTTTTACAAAAGCTACGCTTTGTAAAAAAGCGATCCGATCTAATCATAATTATATGCGTTATAAAGAAAATTTAAAAAACGCGATTTGTTATATAATATAGATTTAGCAGCTATTTAAAAGCGAAGAGTACCGATGACCTAATTCTTAAGATTATGGGAATACGGAGAGATTTACGTCAATTAACTAAGAAAACATTCTACACATGGCATATTCTATTGATTATTTTAAAAAGCTCGCTTTATTAAGTATAAAGTTCATTGACAACCTGCCTGTGCAGTTGACCCCTCAGCCGCTAGAATACACTTTGACTAAATTAAGTGCAGCAATCGACGAAAGTCGTGCCGAGCAGATACTGAGTTTCAGGGGCTTAGAACAACTTATTAGCCGATCGAAAAAGTCGATATGTACTCCCGGCCTTAACACGATCGGAATGTTAACAGACCGGTTTACTATTTTAATAATAAGAGAATGGTGTATAAGAAATAAAACCAAGAATAAGGAAAAAGCCGATATCTTGTTCCGGACGCAAACCATGGAAATAATCAAGGCTATGGAAGAAGCAAGTGTGGGTTACTCTTCGTTAAATAGCAAAATAACAAAAATAAAAGCCAGTGCAACTGCAGAATGTTGGGAAGAGGCCTTTTTTGGATTATTGTCTACCAATCTCTTGTTATGGGAGTCTCAAGAGGTGTTATATATAAAGGATATTCAATCCCTGCCATCAGAAGAAATTAGAGATTATATAAAATGGTTTTCATATGGCAATATATTGAGAAACGAGTACATAGAAGCCTGTGAAAATATGTATTGGAATAAATTTAATAATTCGAAATGAAAGTTGCCATAATTGGTGCCGGTATTTCAGGTGTTTCATTTGGCCGGATATTAAATGAAGATACAGAGGTTACCATTTTTGAACAAAAAGCACATATAGGCGGCCTTATTAGTTGTGAACGGGTAAATGGTTATTTATATCATCGAGTGGGTGGGCATGTTTTTAATTCCAAAAACCAGCAGGTGCTTGATTGGTTTTGGAAGTTTTTTGACAAAGATACTGAGTTTATAAAAGCTAAGCGCTTAGCCAAAGTATATATTAATGGTAAGTTTATTGGATATCCAATAGAGGACCACTTATTTGAATTCGACAACGATACGTTAAAGAAAATTATAAGTGAGTTGTTATTGGTAAAAACGCATAGAAACGTATCGAATTTCGAAGCATTTCTTAAAAGCAACTTTGGTGAAACATTATATCGGCTTTATTTTCAGCCCTATAATGAAAAAATATGGAACGTTGATCTATCTTCTGTCCCATTGGAATGGTTGGAAGAAAAATTGCCAATGCCCAAACTTATTGATGTGTTTTTAAATAATATTTTGCGGCATGAAGAAGATGATATGGTGCACTCCTTTTTTTTCTATCCGATCAATCATGGGTCTCAATTTATTATGGACAGACTTGCAAATGGCCTTACGATCAACAGAGGTTGTATGATTAATAATATTGCAATAGATGATGAAAACAAAGTCTTTATTAACGGAATAGGTCCCTATGATAAGATGATATATACTGGCGACGTAAGAAAATTGCCTGAATTAATGGGAGATGACTTTCCTTCAGACTATACAAGCGTTTTATCTTTACAATCCAATGGAACAACAAATGTTTTATGCTTGTGCGACTGGAACGATCTATCGTGGTTATATATCCCTGAGAAAAAATTTAAAGCGCATAGAATTATCTATACTGGAAATTTTTCGAAATCAAATAATATCCAAGGTGGACGAACGTCCTGCACCGTTGAGTTTTCGAATTTTGTAACCAAGGAAGAGGCTATTGAAGAAATAAAAAAGCTGCCGGGTAATTTAGAATTTGTTGCATATAACTATGAACCAAATTCATATGTTATCCAAGACAAAAAAACAAGGGAGATAATTAATGAATTGAAAGAGTTCCTCTGTTTAAAAAATATTTATTTACTTGGAAGATTTGCTGAATGGGAATATTATAACATGGATAAAGCTATAGAATCCGCTTTTTCGCTAGCAAAAAAACTCAATCTCAGCGCCAATTAAATACTATGAAAAATTTGATTTCATCGTTTTATAAGCAATTTGAGATAAAAAAGTTACGTCATATAGCCGCTTTTTCTTATAACATATTAGTTCGGTATAATAAATTGTCAGCCAAAAATTTCTTATTGGTTTTGAATAATTTATTAATTAAACCTGCTGATGAAACAGTACTAAGGTCATTATACCCTATCGACGAATGTGAGCTTTGTTTAGTGTGTCCTGCTGGTATTGGAGATACATTGATTACCGCGGGCCTTGTACATGCTATTAAGGAACGATATCAAATTGTTAAGGTGATGCTGTTAGTAAAATCGAACCATGCTCACATCGGGGATATTTTTCAATCTATAGATCGCGTTTGCGTGCTTGACGATAAAATCACGTTTGTTAATAAACATGATAATTCTTTCGCCCTAAAAAATCAACAGTTAGCCCCTAATAATTATTTTTTCGCGCATTTTGAAAATTATAATATTCCACATTTATTGGGATATAAAAACATTAACTTATTTGATAGTTATAAGGCTCTATTTAAACTTGGTTTTGACATTAGTCTTGAAACTCCAATAGCCTTGGACGGCAATAAAGAATGTGATTTAGATATATTTAAAGTTCATAATATAAGACCCGGTCGAACGGTGTTATTGGCTCCTGTGGCCAATTCAGTTAAGTTATTGTCAAACGATTTTTGGCTTTCCGTTTGCAAAACATTAAAAAGCAGGGATTACGATATTGTATTAAATTCTTACTCTGGAACAGAGATATTAAATCCTTATGTTACACGAATAGATTTACCATTAAAATATCTAGCTAAATTTTCAATAACGGCAGGCAAAGTAATAGCATTGCGAAGTGGTTTATGCGATTTTCTATCACTTTATCCAGTAGATATGACAGTTTTATATCCATCGATAATTTGGTACAGTGGTAAATTAATTGATGGGTCGGGATTAACAAATATGGGTTTTTCCAATAGAGTGGCAGAATTTGAAATTGATCCTGATTCTGTTGAATCAAAAGAGTTCCTTAATTATCTTTCTAATTTTTGATGTTGAAAATTAATATTAAATATTTAGCGACTTCTTTCCGACATGTTTAGATGAGATTAACTATTATTACAATTAATCTAAATAACGCAGCGGGGCTTGCACGTACTATTGAAAGTATAGCAAATCAGACTTTTACAGATTATGAACACATAGTTATTGATGCTGGCTCAACAGATGGCAGCAAAGAAATAATTAAGCAAAATACTCAATTATTTAGCTATTGGGTTAGTGAGAAAGATGCCGGAGTTTATAACGGTATGAATAAAGGAATTGCTAAAGCGAAAGGAGAATATTGTTTTTTTCTAAATAGTGGTGATTGGTTAGTAAATGAACGTGTTTTAGCAAATATTGATAATTACTTAAGCTCCGATTTTGATATTGTCTATGGAAATCTTATTAAAATAAATCCGGCTACGAGGAAAGAGACAGAGTGTAAATATCCTGAAAAACTTACATTTAATCATTTTTATATTCACACGTTACCACACCAAGGAAGTTTTATAAAAACATCCTTATTCTCTGAAATAGGGATGTATAGCGAAGAATATAAGATTGTTGCTGACTGGGCTTTTTTTGTTTTGGCAATTTGTAAATTCAATAAATCATTCAAATATATTGACATGGCTATTAGTTATTTTATACTAGACGGACTGGGGTCAGTTGAATCGAATTGGGAGAATGTTAAGTCAGAAAGAAAACATTTTCTTGAACAACATTTTTCTATATTAATAGAAGATTATAAGGACTATAATAGCATTAAAAATTTAAAAATATTAAAATATTGGGTGTCATTCAGAAATACGATCCTTTATGCGCTACTTAAAAAATTGAAAGGGGCCTGATGGTATCTATATTAATGCCAGCCTACAATACGGCGCCGTTTATAGCAGAAGCAATAGAAAGTATACTGACCCAAACCTTCACCGATTTTGAACTACTTATAGCCGACGATGCTTCAACAGATAACACTTTTGAAATCGCGCGAGTTTTTTTAGAAAAAGATATGCGCATAAAAGTTTTCAAGCACCCCGAAAATCTTGGGTTTGTTGGAAACAAAAACTTCCTTTTAAAGCAAGCATCGGGTGATTATATTGCCTGGCAAGACAGTGACGACATTTCCTATCCTGAAAGAATTAAAGTGCAGATGGATGCCATTACTACTTTTAATGTAGAAATAGTTGCCACCAATTTAAATAGAATAAGATATGTTGAAAATAATTGGATAGAAGAAAAAAAAAATAAAAGCAGTGACTGCTCGTATTTGATCAAAGAACCCGTATCTAATTATCCATTCATGTTTGCTACACTTCTTTTTTCTCGTAAAGTGCTTGATGCCTCAGGGTGTTTTAACCAATATTTTAACGGGTTGCTTGGTGAAGATTTTTATTGGACCATGAAAGCGAATACGGTATTCCCTATTTTTTATATTGATCAAATATTATATGGGTATCGAGTAAATTATAATTCTACAACGAATACTTTTAATGAGCGTAAATTGATTATGCCTGTAGTCTTAAATAAATTATTTACTCAATATAAATCAACGTATACTGATTGGCTTGAACAGGGAAAATATGAGGATATTAGAGTTTTTGAAAATCAATTGTTAAACGACCGGAAGCATATGTCAGAGCAATATCGAATATGGTCAGCAAAAGCTGTTGATAGTGGGGACTTTGTACGGGCAAAGATATTCTTAATTAAAGCTTTTATAGCTTGGCCGTTAAATGTAAAATCGCTAAGAACGGGTTTTTATTATTTAAGAATCCTTAGTAAAAAATATTTAATAAACATATAACTAATATCAAATATAAGACAGCAATGAAAATACTTCTTGCTACTGAAACGTTACACCCGGGAGGTGCTGAGGCTTTTGTGCTTAGATTAGCAGATGCGTTACAACATAACGGGCATCAGGTTACAATATTTAGTTTCTATAAAAACTATTATAATAAAGGTTTTCACTTTGCCAATGCTCCGCAATCAACGGTAGGTCACGCTAAAATACCATTTGCTCCGTTTTTTCAAAAGCTTGATGGGTTATTTAGACGGTTAAACATCGATATTGGCTTTGTGGATTTCTTTATAAAATATTCATTAAAAAAAATCATGCTGGCTACCCAGGCCGACTTAATTCATAGCCACTTGTTTAAAACAGATAGGTTATGTCTTTCCGTTGCATCTAAATTGGGGGTTCCGGTAATTGCAACCATGCATGGAGATTATCTTCATTTTTTTAAGAGTAATCGCTCGGGAATTCCTATATCTATCCACAACTATTCTTCTAAAATAAAAAAAAACCTTGTTGGTTTGAATCAATTGGTATGCATATCAAATGAGCAAATGGATTTTTTTCGCGAAGAATTTCCTGACGAAACCCGGAATAAAATTACAAAAATATATAATGGTTATCCGAGGCGGGTCATCTCGGATAATAAAATAGTACGAGCTAAACTCGGTATTGAGTCAAATCATTTTGTATTTGGTATGGTATCTAGGGGGATTCCTTCCAAAGGTTGGCAAGTGGCAATTGATGCTTTTTTATTGTTGAACGATCCTGAATGTCATTTGCTTTTAGTCGGTGACAGTGAATATCTGCAAAAATTATCGTTAACGTATAATCATAACAAGAAAATTCATTTTGTTGGACATAGTAATAGTCCATTGGACTGGATTAATATATTTGATGTGGGCTTATTGCCAAGTACCTTAGACAACCTTCCTACCGTTGTGATGGAATATCTATATTGTGGTAAGCCTGTTATTAGTTCTGATGCAGGAGAGTTGGAGACTATGTTAAACAATGAACACAATCAAGCCGGGATAACTATTGCTATTAGAAATGGTTTAATATCATCAGCTGATTTCTCTAAAGCCATGAAGATTTATAGAGAAGACAAAGAGCTATATCGATTACATACAAAGAATACAGATATTTGTTTTTCACCGTTTGACATGAATAAATGTATTAAATCGTACGAAAATATATATGGAAATTTGATGTAAAACGACAACGGTATGAAACTATATATAATAAATATGAAAGATAGCTTAAGGCGTAGAAAAGCTATCGAGGGACAGCTGAAATGTTTGATGGTAAAATATGAATTTGTTGAATCAATTGATGCAAGAAAATATACCCAAGACGAAATAAATAGTTTAACTGCAACGCCTGATTCATTTACCGGTGGACAAGTTGGATGTATGTTATCTCACTGCAAAGTCTATGAAAGAATGCAGAAAGAAAATGATAAATATGCTATAATTCTTGAAGATGATTCATTTATAATAGAAAAATTGTTCGCCAAACTTTGCGAGCAAGTCATTCAATTTCAAGATGAACTGGATGAATTAAGTATTACATTACTTACTTATTCATGGTGCAGGGATGGAATACTTAGGTTGCATAAAGAAAAAGATATTATATTGGAAGAAAGAGAATATTTGCTTTGTAATCCTGAAGAAACCTGGGGAATAGGCAGATCGGGGGCTTATATTATATCAAAATACATGGCTCAACAGTTATATGATTTTAATTCTCCAAAAGTTAGATGCCATGCGGATGCTTGGGTAGTTTATGTAAACAATAAAATATTAAATCGAATATATTGCCTATACCCTATGCCTATAATTGAGAATGTAGAATTTGGATCTGAGATTGTCTATACAAAAAATAAAGTAGAAAAAGCTGCCAAAATGCTGGTTGAAAAAATAATAGTTTACAATATTCCAATACTTGCCAAACTAGTAAAAGAGCGACGACGAAGGTTTTCAGAAAATCGAAAGAAAATCCTTATAAATTAAGATTTGAATACATAGTATTTTTGCAATACAGGACGGCGGTACCTATTGTTTTAAAATTTTCATTTACTTCCTTAAAAAGGTGTGGTATGATTGGCGTCTACTGGACATAAAAAATTAAGAATGACAATATTCGTAATGATACATCCAAGTATCTCTTTAATCTATTTGCATGAATGAAACTAAACCCACTATACTCTTATTGATCACAAATTTAGGTAAAGGGGGAGCACAACGTGTTTTTTATGACCATGCTTTGGCATTATCTACAAATTATAAAGTTATAGAAGTTGTTTTTGAAAAGATTGATGAAGGTGTATATAATACAGGCTTTCCTATCCATTATTTAAACGAGCATTCATTGTATACTCGCCTAGGGCCTATTGGCCGGTTGTATAATAGATCAAAGAATTTAAAGAAGCTTGTTGAAAATTATAACGCTGATATAGTTATCAGTCACATGGATGGGGCAAACTGGGTAAATTCGTTATCTTTCTCCAAGGCAAAAAAAATATTTGTCGTACATGGAACAATACTGTATGACGACCAGCAAAGCCGGGTAATGCAATGGTTTCGAACAAAAGTTATAATCCCCCTTTTATATAAAAAAAGCGATATTGTTGTTTCAGTAAGCGAGGGTATTGCACGAGAGTTGAGGAGTATTTGTTCGGTTAAACAAATAATAAGTATTCCTAATTTTTTTGATGTCAAAAATATCCTCCTGAAGGCAAGCGACGCACTAGTTTCAGAGCATAAGGAATTATTTGAGAATTATCCGGTACTCATTACATCTGGAAGATTGGCTAAACAAAAACAACAACACTGCCTTTTTTCGATTTATAAAGCTGTAAAAAAGCAACATAGCCCAATAAGATTGGTTATATTAGGGGATGGTGAGTTGAGAAGCTCCTTAATAAGTCAGGCCGAAGCACTCGATCTTAATGTGTATTCTATTTGGGATGCAAACCAAAATCAATTCCATAATAATTATGACGTATATTTTATGGGTTATGTTGCCAACCCTTATCAGTATTTAAGTAAAAGTAAACTTTTCTTATTTCCTTCAGCGTGGGAGGGATTTCCATTAGCGCTATGTGAGGCAATGATAGCCGGGGCACCTGTTTTAACAAGCGATTGCCCAACCGGTCCACGAGAAATATTGGCACCGAATTCTTATAGTAATCAATATAAATTAGTAAACGCCGAATACACAAAGAATGGAGTGTTATTGCCCTTACCGAATAGCAAAGTTGCGGAAGATTGTTGGATTGAAGCGATTCTGTGCTTATTAAATGATCCTCCAAAACGTGACTTGTTGATTAAAGCAGCACGGAAAAAAATCCAAGAATTTGAAAAAGAAAGTGTATTAGAAAAGTGGAACTCTTTAATATCTGGATTGATAAATGAATAGGATAAAAGCTAGTCTTACTATGATTTAAGCATGTGCGCAAAAAAAAAAATTTTATTAATCGATAACTCTCTTTATACTACTGGGGCAATCCTTTCGGCGTTAGAAATTTCAGATCAATTAAAAGATAGGTACACCTTCATCTATATTTTGCCCCAAAAAAGCAACGTCTTTGATTTAATTAAAGATCGCGGTTTTGAAGTAATTGGCTTGCCCATGCTCGAAATAAACAAAAGCTATAGGATATTATTTTATTTACCCAAGCTTTGTTTAAATGCAATTCGACTTCTTCGTATAATTAACCAGAAGCAAATAGACATCGTACACATTAATGATATCTATAATATGTTGGGAGTGGTGCTAAAAATAATTCACCCACGTATTAAAATAGTATATGCTATTCGCTTATTAAAAACTTCATATATCGCGCAGATGTATTCAACATTTGCCACTTTAGTAAAGAGGTTCGCAGATAATATATTTTGTGTATCAGGTGCTGTGCAAAAGGACTTCGGAGGCTTCGAATATCCAGAAGTGATCTATACCGCTATTGTTCTGGAAAATCTACCCCCATGGAATGGTTTAAATGATCCACAAAAGTTAAGTGTTTTATACATTGGCAATTATATGAAAGGAAAAGGGCAGCACTGGGCAGTTTATGCAATAGCTGAAGTGGCCCGTGTTTATCCATTAACGCAGTTAACATTTGTAGGCGGATGCAATGATTCAATACAGGAAGAATTTAAAAAAGAGTTGCAATTGTTAGCCACAGAATTGAATGTTTCTAAGAACCTTGTTTTTAAGGGTTCTACTAATGAAGTAGAAGCCGTAATGAAAACCGCTGATGTAATTCTTAACCTGTCTGAATCCGAGTCATTTTCAAGAGTTTGCCTGGATGCACTAAATTATGGCATACCATTAATTGCATCTGATTGCGGAGGCCCATCTGAAATAACAGATAATGGACGGCAGGCGTTTCTAATACCCAATAAAGATTTTAGAGCGGCTGCTGCTGCTTTGATCCAAATTATAGAAAACCCCGAAAATGCGCGTTACCGGGCAACGTGTGCAAAAGAATATGCCAGAAATAAATTTAGCCCAGATATAGCAAAGCTTGCGCTGCAAAGAATATATGGATGATTTTTACTATAGCCAATGCTTAAATATTTTAATTTAATAATCCAGATATGCAAAAAAGATTACCGGGGCTAAATGGGTTAAGAGCAATTGCCGCATCATGGATATTGTTAGGGCATACCTATCAAATAGCAGGCTTAGTGGGGTACTCTGAAGGTGAGAAAATATATTTGCTTTTATTTCATAATTGGTTCGATCCAGTGAACCTTTTTTTTGTAATTAGTGGATTTATTATTACGTTTTTATTGCTAAAGGAGAAAGCAAAAACAAAGACAGTCAATCTAAAAGCATTTTATCTGAAACGTTTTTTTAGAATATGGCCACTTTATTTCCTGATACTTTTAATCGTATTTATATTAAGCAATTATACAACGCTCTATTCAGGATTTGGAGGGTTAAATTTAAGCAGTATTGCCATAATCTCTCTGTTTCTGGTTACTCTTAATAGTTTATGGAATGCACCACTTTCTGTTTTGCCGCATTATTGGTCACTTTCCGTAGAAGAGCAATTTTATTTATTTTGGCCTGCATTACTTAAGAAATTTGATATACTGAAAATATGCTTATGTGTTATTATTATTTTAATAGTATTGAGGAATGGATCAGTTTATATATCGCATATTTATAAAAATTCTATTGTTTTTTTAGGTTTCAACAGTTATCTAGCTGCTTCAAAATTTTCTTCGATGGCCATTGGTGGTTTAGGTGCATGTTTTACTTTGCAAAAGCGTACAATATGTAAAGATTTACAAAAAAAAATCATAAAGTATCCATTATGGATACTTTTTTTTATGTCCTTCCTTATCAAACTATATATTCCTTATATAAATTCTGAGGTTCAATCTATCTTATTTGTAATGCTTATTATGATAGTTGTTCAATCTCCTACAATGTTGCTTGATAATAAGTTTGTGGATCTTACTGGTCGGATATCCTATGGTATTTATATGTATCAATGGCCAATTATACCGCTAATTATATTAGTGTTAAAAAGCTTACATATAGATTTGTACTTCTCCGGGGGATATTTTGTACCATTATTATTATTATTGTGTTATTTCATTGTTTTCGCTCTTTCATATGTATCTTATTTTTATTTTGAAAGCATCTTTTTAAGACTAAAAAGTAGGTTTTGATTTTTTCAAAATATAAAATCAAATAGATTTATCGCAAAGCAATTATAATCACCAAGCAATATGGCTTTTTTAAAAATGGCCTGCTTAGGCTTATAACAAAAAATTATATTACTAATCTGACATGAAAGTGCTTTTTTTACTGCCCTATCCAACAGGACGTGCACCCTCTCAGCGTTTCCGTGTTGAACAGTTGTTGCCTCTATTAGATAATGCGGGAATAAATTATACGCTTCAACCTTTTATAAGTCGGGCTACTTGGAATGTTTTGTATAATGGGGGCTCCACCTTTAAAAAGATCATTGGCGTTTTAAATGGGTATGTTAAACGCGCAGTGGTAGTATTGTTTGAGGCAAAAAAATACGACTATATTTTTATTCACAGAGAGGCTGCGCCTATCGGACCGCCAATTATAGAGTGGTACCTGGCAAAAATTCTTAAGAAAAATATCATATATGATTTTGATGATGCGATTTGGATCCCTAATACATCAACTCAGAATATGATTGCCAACGCATTTAAGGCGTTTTGGAAAGTAGCATATATATGCAAATGGTCCAAGTCAATTTTTGCAGGTAATAATTATTTATGTGAGTTTGCCAGAAATAACAGCCAGGCAAATATTGTAAGAATGCCAACAGTTGTAGATACCATTAATAGGTACAATGTATTAAAGCAGCATCACAATGATAAAATAGTCATTGGGTGGACAGGCAGTCATTCTACATTAAAATATCTTGATTTAATTATTCCGGTTCTGCAAAAACTGCAGCAGGAAGTAGATTTTACATTTTTGGTGATTGCTGATAAAAAACCGGAATTATCATTAAATAATGTGGAGTTCCTACCATGGAATGCGGCAACAGAAATTCAGGACCTTTTACATATTGATATTGGGGTAATGCCGCTTGTACAAGATTTATGGTCTGAAGGAAAATGTGGTTTTAAACTTATTCAATATCTTGCTTTAGGTATACCTGCGGTGGCTGATCCGGTTGGAGTAAATAAAGAAATCGTTGAAAACGGCGTCAATGGTTATTTGTGTATTACTCAGGTAGAATGGTTTGAATCTCTGAAAAAATTGATCATAGATAGAGATCTAAGAAAACGATGTGGACAAAATGGGCGAGATAAAATAATTAAGTCATACAGTATAACATCCAATGCCGACGCTTTCTTGAGCGTTTTTAAATAGAAGTTCCCAGCCTGTCCTGGTGCTCACGCTTTATTATAAAACCGGTTACCTGTTTCTTACCTCTATCAAGGATTATGAAAAAACCTGCCATTAAGAAGGGTATTGCCGGAATCTTATATCGAACCAATGTGCCGAAATTACTGGTTGAAAATCCCACAGCGAAAGAAAAAATCAGGGCAAATATTAAACAAAACGTAACCAGCGGAATCCCGGATATTACTTTAAACATACCTATTAGTCCATTTCTTGCAATTATAAGGTATAATATATACATAATGAACAAGCCTTCAAGCGAAGAAAATAGCATGACAATCGATCGAACTTCCCATACAAAAGGGCGAAAGATGGTGGTTGTTATAGCCAGAGGGGCTATTTTTAATAGCTCCGCAGTGGAGGATGTATTAGTAACCCCAATATTAAACGCAGCCCCGTCTTGAGCTCTGAGATTTGCATTTAAATTTGCGGCTTTATTTGTGAGATTGTCCAATTGAAAACTTTTATTGTTTTCTCCAATAACGTTAATCGTATAATAGCCAGCTATAGATATAATAATTACAATAAATGGCAATGCTATTACTCGTAAATAATATGAACGTATAGCACTTCTATATTGAAAGAATATCCAAAATATAAGGCTGGGTAAAAACGCAAGAGCTATGTATGGTTTAACTATAATAATAACAAATATTGATATTAAAATTATAAAGGCCGAACCGAACATTTTTACCCGCAAAATAAATACCCTGTATGATGCAAAAAAAAGCCAGCACAGCGCAGACAGGGTGATGGTATCCTTTAAAATACCAGACCCCCAGAAAAATACAGAGGGCATAAATAAAAAGGCTATCGCAAATTGTTTATGAAGATCCGGGAACATATGCACGAAAGCGGTAAATGCTTTCCATATACCCGTGAAAGATACAGCCCCCAATATAACAGCGCAAGGCAAGTAACTATTAATAGTTATTAGTTGCAACAGCGCTAGGATTCTAATAGGGAAAAAATTTGACTCACTAAAACCAAACACAGCGTCGCCCCAGGGAATACGTTGGTGCAATTCCATCGTAATAAATATCGGCTTAAGCACCAGGTCAATAAAAGAACCCGGGTCCGTTGAAAAATAGTCGGCAACCAGCTTAGAATTGTAAAAATATTGGGTTGTATCTCCACCCCCATTATAATAATATTGATACACTATACCAACCGCTATAGCGCCTAATAATTTTACCGTAAGTGCAGGGATATAATAGCGGTAAAGAGGATTTTTAATAGAATATTTATTATTACGCTTACGATAGGCTATGAAGTAAATAATGAAAAGATAAACAGGTAATAATATATAGTCCTTTAATTCTATAAACTGCATTTAATACTTTGATAAAGAGTTGGAAACTTTTGTATCAAAAGTAATTAATATCATTTGATTATATGTCTTTTTGCAGATATAGTTAAGGTCCGATACCTTTATATCAGCCTAATTAAATCGTCCAAAAAATGTAACTTCAGCGTTTTAAGCGAAACCCATTTATTGATTTTTAATGTGCGGAATTAACGGACTAATCTACAAGGCTCCAGTAGAAGATATTCATTCAAAAATTAATTCGATGAATAATATGATTATTCATCGCGGTCCGGATGATGACGGTATTTATACAATTGATGATCAGATTGCAATGGGCATGCGCAGATTGTCAATCATTGATCTTGAAAACGGTAAGCAGCCTATATTTAATGACGATAAAACGCTTGTAATCGTCTTTAACGGAGAAATATATAACTTTTTAGAGCTACGTAAAAAGCTGGAAAATATAGGGATGCAATTTAATACTCACTCCGACACCGAAGTTATACTTAAGCTTTATGAAACTTACGGGACTGAGAGCTTTGTCATGCTCAACGGCATGTTTGCGTTTTCTATCCATGATAAAGTAAGGAACGAAATAATAATTGTCAGAGACCGCTTTGGAGAAAAGCCGATTTATTATACCGTAAACCGGGATCGGTTTATTTACGCTTCTGAACTTAAAAGTTTAGTTAATGCGGCGCCTGAGGTAAAAACCATTTCAGACACTTCTTTATATCTTTATTTTACCTTAACGTATATACCGGCTCCTCACACTATTTATAAGAATGTCCTTAAACTTGAAGCCGGCAATTATTTAACGGTTGACACTCAGTCGCTTAAAGTCGAGAAAAAGAGTTACTGGGATATAAACCTGCAGGAACAAGAAAAAATTGAAGATTATACACTGGCAAAGAAAGAATTGCGAAGCTTGCTCTTTGATTCAGTAGAAAAGCGAATGATTGCTGATGTTCCATTAGGTGTATTTTTAAGCGGAGGGGTGGATTCAACGATAATTGCCGCCGTAATGAGTAAAGTTTCCGGCAAAAGGATAAATACTTTTTCTATCGGATATACAAATAAAAGATATGATGAATCCCAAAGAGCCGCAATTGTAGCAAATCATATCAATTCGCATCACCACGAATACATATTAGATTATAAAGAAATTTTGGCTGATATAGACAATATTATATTAAACTATGATGAGCCGTTTGCTGATTCTTCTTGCCTGCCAACCTATTATGTTTCAAAACAAACCGCAAAACATGTAAAAGTTGCTTTAACCGGCGATGGCGGAGATGAAGTATTTGGTGGATATAATAAATATCAGCTACACATTCAGGGTAAAATATATGAAGATTTTGTGCCCTCAAAAATTCATGAAAAGGTAATAAAGCCTTTTTTTAATATGGGATTTGGAAAGTCTGCCGATTCAAAAAGCTTTTTTTCCAAAGCGAAAAAAATGGTAAATGCGTTAGGTAGCGATGTTTTGTCTAACCATTTAAATGTTATTTCATTGGGCTTTCAAAAAGAGGAACTATCCAGGCTTTTTATTAATAAAGCCTTAGTGGATAGTTTGAATTTAGAGGCTATTTTTCCGTTTGAGTCGCTAGGCAGCAGCCGGTTAAAATTTGCCAGATACATAGACAAAAACACCTCTTTAGAAGGGGATATGCTGGTAAAAGTTGATCGTGCAAGCATGTTGTGTTCGCTCGAGTGCCGAGCGCCTTTTCTTGATCATCGTTTAATGGAGCTTTCTTATAAAATTCCGGACAATTACCTTATCAAAGGCCGAAATAAAAAACGGATATTAAAAGAAACTTTCGAAGACTTATTGCCGGCCAATTTCCATAATGCCCCAAAATCCGGATTTGAAATACCTATTGCTTATTGGTTCAGAAATGAATTAAAAGATGATTTACTAAAGGTATTATCTACAGATAATTTAAAAAAACATCAACTTTTTGATATAGACTACATAAAAAGTTTATTGGTGCAACACACCCAAAATATAGCAGACCACTCTATTAAATTGTGGGCATTATATTGCTTTCAGAAATGGTATAATAGGCTATACCCCCCCAATTTAATGTATGCTAATAACTCCTGACCATCGGATAAATGTATATCATTAGCGCCTAATAGATATTAAATTTATATTAACTAAATATTTTTTTTAAATTTTTGAGCATTGTCTTAACATTGTTTTAACATTGCCTAAAAATTGAAAATGTTTGCCAGATTACTTAGCGTACCGCCTCTAGTGTGCTTAATGTTTATTTCGGCCGGCGCTCAAGTGGTGTCCGGACCTGTTGAAATAAAAAATACCGGTTTAAAAAAAGACTCAATAGCTGTAGAGCCCACTGTAGCAAAAAAAGCAGCCGCAGGCACAATCTGGAAGCCGCTAAGACGGCTTTGGGGCTACGGTTTTGGCGATATTTATTACAACGAACATGCTGACAAAGGCAACCGCGGGCCCGAAAATAACTATAACGGTGTGCCTGCTTATCGCAATGCATTCCAGTTCCGTCGTCTGTATTTAGGCTATGATTATGACCTAACTCAGAAATTCAGAGCAGAGGTGCTTTTAGCTACCGAACCATCTGCAAATACAGGCGTTAATGGTACCACTACTATTCAGAACGGAGATAACCTAGCCGATGGGAAAATGTCCTTTTGGATTAAAAGCTTTAATCTGCGTATTCGTGAAATTTGGCCCGGAACGGATTTTGTTATTGGCGAAATGGGCACGCCTGGGTTTGCGCTCCACGAGTCGGCTGTTAAAGACTTTCCCGGTAGCGCTACAAACGCGCCAACCACCCTTGCAGAGGCTACATGGGGTTATAGATCTATTGAAAAAACAATTACAGATTTTCATAAAAACAACTCGTTTGATTTAGGAGCTGCCTTACAAGGTACCTTTGATCCGGCTATGAAAAATTTTGGATATGTGTTGATGATTGGAAATAGCAGCCAGGCAAACCTCACTTCAGCAGCTAATACCAGTTCATTCAAAATGGTTTATGGCGATATATGGGGTAAATTCTTTAATCATCACTTGGTTGTTGATATTTATGCAGATTATCTGAAAACTACTGGCGGTACCGCAATCGTTCCAAATCAATCGCATAATATGTTCAAAATATTTGCGGCATACGTGAGCCGGGAATTCTCGGGTGGGGCAGAAGCCTATACACAGAAATTCACTAACGGATTAACTGATAACACATCCAAATCAGTAGCCACCGCTACTGCAAATGGTTTATCGTTTTGGGTACGTGGGGCAATTATTAAAGACAAGTTAGGTTATTTCGGCCGTTGGGATAGCTACAATCCATATACAAACTACATAGGTACTGATAATTACACCGTAAACACAAATTACGGCTCATATAACCCTGATTACAAAGAAAAATTTATTACCGCTGGTTTTGACTTTACCCCGGCCTCAAATGTGCATTTTATGCCTAACGTTTGGTATCTGGGCTTTAAAGATCAAAAACACGCAAGTACGGCTGGTTATATCGGTGACGGAAATATTTTAGTATTCCGTGGTACATTCTTTTTTACTTTTGGCAAATAGTTTAAAGCAATCAATTGTACCTAAATAAATAAACACAGCACCGGGCGTCAAAAATCTTCGCTAAACATTTCATCCCATGGTTTGTAATTATTGTAAATACAAACCCATGAATAACGGAAATATATATGTGCAGGCCTACTATCGCGGCGGCATGACGGGTTTTGAGGTGCTTTGCAGCGATGATATTTATAAAGTATTCATTGATGGGCATGAGATAGCCGCGCTGGTTCGCGAAAACAAATGGAAACAAATATCCGGTGATGCGCTTCCCGATGAGGTGGTTGAAAGTATAGGTATGCAGATAGATAGGCCACAAAGCCAGGCATAACTATCCAAATGCAGCTATGCCCGGCTTTTATTGTTTAATCTTGAGTGATAGGTTCATGATGTGCATGGCAGGCCTCGGCACACGACATGCAAGCGCGCGCACAACGTTGGCAATGCTCATTTTGA
>Ga0157371_10000258_pt1 | contig 73082 bp, 62 predicted proteins | sample C45metaG_FD_113462 | JGI IMG/M metagenome (GOLD analysis project Ga0157371, IMG submission 113462) | Corn rhizosphere microbial communities from Kellogg Biological Station, Michigan, USA - C4-5 metaG | ecosystem: Host-associated > Plants > Roots > Rhizosphere > Soil | place: USA: Michigan...
GCGTTTTAGCTTATTTTAGTTTCTCAACCAGCGGAGAGAGAGGGATTCGAACCCCCGGACCTGTTACAGTCAATAGTTTTCAAGACTATCGCAATCGACCACTCTGCCATCTCTCCAAAAACTTCGATTGTATCGTTGTTTTCAGTGGTGCAAATATAGAAAGCTTTTTGATTCTGACCAAATAATATTTATAATTTTTTTTAACATATTAATTATCAAACAGAAAAATTAACTTCGTACAGTTTGGAAACCTGCAAAAACCATCAACCCACCGATAATAAGGCTCAGTAATGCGTATGAAATAAGTATTACGTAATGACCATTTTGCCAAAGTGTAAAATTCTCTGCAGAAAAAGTTGAAAAAGTAGTGTAGCCACCACATAAACCTGTAATTAAAAGATATTTCAGAGAATTATCGACTTTTAAAAAGTATGCAGATAAAATTCCTATCAGGAAAGAACCGGAAAGATTGACAACAAAAGTTCCCATTGGAAAATTTTCTATATTCCAAAGTTTTTGAGTGTAGTTGGATACAAGAAAACGCAGCATGCTCCCAAATCCGCCACCCAGAAAAATATAAAGTAAATTTCTCATAACGCTAAATTATAAATAAACATTGATTTCTAAATAACTATAAAATTATTAATAGTATCTTTGAGGCGATAATGGAATCGTGAAGTGCTGATTTTAAGTAATTAAGTCTTGCCATTCGCTTCACTTTAATTTTTTGCTGTAAAAATGGCGTACAGCGTTTTATTTTATATTTAATTATGAATGCAGTAGCATTAGATTATCCAACGGCTTCTTATTCAGAGTTCCTTTCTAATTTTAAGGCTTCTCTTGCTTCTTTGTTTCAACGCGAAAACATTGACCAGCTAAGTCTTTCCCGAGGTTTGCCTCCTAATGTTTGGAAAGAGATTTTCAACCTGAAACCTTTATCTGTTGCTATTCCAACTGAATTCGGAGGAAGAGGAGTGAAGGTAAAAGAATGTCTGGGATTGCTTTCTGCGGCGTCATACGAGTCACTTCCGCTGTCATTGACATTCGGGATTAATATTGCTTTGTTTCTTGAGCCTTTAGCCAAATACGGAAATGAAATTATCAAAGGTGATATTTTCAAACATTTCCTGGATTTTGGAGCAATGGGTGGATTGATGATTACGGAGCCAGATTTTGGTAGTGATGCATTGAATATGAAGACCCAAAACGAATTAAAAGATAATGCTTATCATATCAAAGGAACTAAACATTGGCAAGGTCTTACTGGTTTGGCTAATTATTGGTTAATCACTTCCAGAAATATCAATGCTGAAGGTAATCTTGGCAGAGATGTAGATTTTTTCATCGCAAATACGCATAAACCGGAACAAAACATCGAAGTTCAGGAATATTACGACAACGCAGGCCTCTATATGATTCCTTACGGGCTGAATAAGCTTGATATCAAAGTGCCGACTGAAAATAAATTAATTCCTGAAAGTACAGGTCTTAAAATGATGCTGGACGTTCTTCACAGAAGTAGATTCCAATTTCCAGGGATGGGAATGGGATTCTTGAAAAGAATGATGGATGAAGCGACAACACATTGTAAAGAAAGAATCGTGGGTGCTTCTAACTTGTTTTCTCTGGACCAAGTTCAATATCAGTTAGCAAAATTACAGTCATTTTTCACGCTTTCATCTGCAATGTGCGCGAAAAGTACATTAGTAAGTGGAATTGATAAAGATGTTTCCGGAAGTGGAGTTCACGCGAATAGTATGAAGGCTTTTGTAACCGATATGATGCAGGAAGCTGCTCAGATTTTGGTTCAATTGTCTGGAGCAAAAGGTTATAGATTGAGCCACATTGGTGGAAGAGCGATTATGGACAGCCGACCTTTCCAAATCTTTGAAGGTTCTAACGAAATGCTTTACACACAGATTTCTGAGGGGATTTTGAAGGATATGAAAAAGAAAAAAACTGACAATCTTGGAGAATATCTTTTGATTAATGAAATCACCAAAGATGCTGCGAAATTATATTCTAAAGAACTTAACATCACTATAGATGGTCCAATTTCTCAAAGAAAAATGATTGACTTAGGTAAAATTATTTCAAGAGTTGTAACCGTTAATGACTTGTTAGAGTTAAATAACGCTGGCTTTAACCAAGAATTAAGTGATAATTCCATTGAAATCGTAAGACAAGAAATTGTGACACTTTTAGCTTCTTTAAATCATCACAAAAGCATCAACGCAGTTTGCGATATCAGCGATAATAGTGATTGGTTGAAGTTTTATTAGACTTCATTCAAATTTATAGATAATATAGATGCCTCTAATTTTTAGAGGCATTTTATATGTTAACATATTTATCGTATATTTGCATATAATTTCTAAACAGTTTTCTGTAATTGCTGAAAATCTTCAAAGACAATTTTTGTGTTTTCGGTCATATTCTTTAATGTTAAATTGGCGGCACAATTCCAAATTGCAAAGACAGAACAGCTTTTTAAATTGATTAAGATTTGATTTTCAATACGTTAATGAACGTCATTTCAGATTTCGTCACTTATTTCAATAACTAAAATAATAAATATAATTTATGGCAGATTCGTTCTCCAAAAAAGAAAATTTCAAGAAAAAACAGGCAAAGCTAAAAGAAAAAGCGCTTCGTCGTGAAGACCGTAAAACTAATAACGACAAAGGAAAAGAGGTTGAATATATGTATGTGGATGCCTACGGTAGATTAACTTCTACACCTCCAGATGAAAAAATGGAAGTGGATTTGGAAAATATTCAACTAGGTGCAGCTCCTATCGAAGCAGAAGAACTTGTGAAAACAGGAATTGTGACTTTCGTAAGCGAAAAAGGTTATGGTTTCATAACTGAAAATAAATCAAACGAAAACATTTTCTTCCACAGTAACAATTGTGCACAACCGATTAAAAAAGGAAACAAGGTATCTTTCGAAAAAGAAAGGTCTCCAAAAGGTTATTCAGCAATTAACATCGAACTTGTCAAATAAGTTTTCGATTTTCAAATATTTACAATAAGCTCCAGTCGGGGCTTATTTTTTTTGGCTTCATTTTAGATTATCTGAAGTTATGAATGCAGAATTACTAGGATTGATTGCCGGAGGAATTACATCGGTCGCAATGATGCCGCAGCTTATTAAAGTTTTAAAGAAAAAAAATGCAGAAGATATTTCTGTGCTGATGCTTTTGGTTTTGATTTCAGGGTTATCACTCTGGGTTTGGTACGGAATTTTGCAGGACGAATTACCAATTATTTTATCAAACGCATTTTCAGTATTGATTAATATCACTTTGCTGATTTGTTCACTGATTTATAAGAAGAAGAATTAAATCTCATAAATCTCAGCATCCGTAAAAACATAGAATCTTGCTTTTTTAGGGAGATTTCTTGTGTCCAGACCTGTGAATTCACTGAAAGCAGGAAGTAACAATTGATTGTCTGACAAAGCGAAACAAGGCAATTTTATTTTTTTGACGAATGAATTCAAAACAATTCCCGGATGAATATGCCCAGTAATCTGAAATTTCGGATTTGACTTTTCAAAATCGTGAACGAAAGTGATGTCGTCGATTTCTAATTCAGTTAATTTAAAATTCAAACATAATTTGGCTTCCAGTTTTTTCGAAATTCGGTCGTGATTGCCTTCCACAAGATGAAATTCAATATCAGGAAACTGGTTTTTCCATTCACAGAATTTATCAACATCCGAATTATCTCCGGCGTGAAGCAAATCTCCGACAATAACAAATTTTTCTGGTTGAAAATATTCGATTAAAACAGATAATCTCTGTAAATCACTTTCAAAAATCTGATTAGAAAGCGCAATTCCATTTTTACGGAAATGTGCGGTTTTACCAATGTGTAGATCGGATAGAATTAATGCTTTTTCCTTTTTCCAAAACAAAGCCCGTTGGTTGGTTAATGTAAAAACGTGGTCTTGAATATTGATATTTTTTGTTACTATTTTCATAATTTATTTTCTCTTCGCCTGCTGAATCAACTTCTGAATTCTCGCATCCAAACCTTCACTGGAGAGTGTTTGCCGCAAACTGTCTACTTTTATTGGGAAACTCAATGGCGTAAAAGTATTCGCAAATTTCAATATTATTTTCGATTTTTCAATCCGTTTAAAAGCTTCTACCAAACGTTGTTCTTGTAATTGCATATTAAAAACTTCTGTATAAGCTTGTCTCACGAGAAAATGATTCGGGTCATAATCTTCCAACACTTTGAAAATCAAACCAGCCGAACTCTGCAAAGCTTTATTCGAACGCTGCTGTCCGGGAAAATTCTGAACCACCATTCCAGAAATCACGGCAATATCTCTGAATTTTCTTCTTGCCATTTCTGCCGAATTAATGCTTGAAATAACATCAACCATCAAATTATCTCTGGTCAGAATTTTAGCTAAATTATCCTTATTCAGCGGAATTTCTTTATCACTGAACAATTCAAAACCATAATCATTCATTGCCATAGAAAAGGAAATCGGAGCCAGTTTTGAAATTCGGTAAGCAATCAACGCAGCCATCACTTCGTGAACCAATCGACCTTCAAACGGATACATAAACAAGTGATACCCTTCACGGTTTTTAATCATCTCAACCAAAAATTCATCTTCTTTCGGAATATGCGACCGTTCTTCCTGATTGGCTAAAAGCGGATGAAGAAATTTCAGTTCTTTTTCAGAAGCTTTAGGATTAAGTGCTCCTGATAATTTTTCTCTTAAAAAATGTCCCAAATTAGAGCTTAAAGGTAATCTTCCACCTAAATAACTTGGTGCAAAAGCTTTTCCTTTCGATAATCTTACAAAAACCGTCATATCTTTTACCATCGCTACTTCAAGAACTCTTCCAGCTAAAATAAATTTCTCTTCTTTCTTGAGTTTTGAAATAAAATATTCCTCAACCATCCCGATGTAACCACCAGAAATAAATTTCACTTTCAGCATTGCATCGCTAACGATGGCACCCATATTCATCCGATGCAGCATCGCAATTTTTCGGGAAGTTACTTTGTGTAAACCGTCTTCCATCACGACGACTTTGTGATATTCTTCATAGTTTTTCAGCGCACTTCCGCCAATCGTGAGAAAATCAATCATCGCTTTCCATTCTTCATCTCTGATTTCCTGAAAAGTATAGACTTTTTTGATTCTTTCATAAACTTCATCGGGAAAAAATCCGTCACCAACCGCCAAAGTCATTAAGAACTGAACCAAAACATCGAAGCATAAAACCAACGGTTCACGAGGTTCGATAACTTTTTGTCTTACGGCTTCTTTCAATGCCGCAACTTCAATCAATTCCAATGAATGCGTTGGAACACAAAAGATTTTTGACGTTTCAAAAGGGGAGTGGCCGCTCCGTCCAGCACGCTGTAAAAATCTAGCAACACCTTTCGCAGAACCAATTTGAATAACGGTATCGACAGGTTTAAAGTCAATTCCCAAATCCAAAGATGATGTGGAAACGACAGCTTTGAGTTTTCCTGAACTTAAATTTTCTTCAATCCATATTCTCAGATGCGCATCAATAGAACTGTGATGAATGGCGATTTGTCCGGCAAAATCGGGATAAGCATTCAGCAAAAGTTGATACCACATTTCGCTCTGACTTCGGGTATTCGTAAAAACAATCGTCGATTTAGATTCTAAAATAATCGGAACCACTTTATCAGCCAGTTTTTGTCCGAGATGTCCTGCCCAAGGCAAAAGTTCCACTTCATCCGGAAAGACAGAAATAATATCAATTTTCTTGAGTTCTTTAGCAGTAATTTTTGTCTTTTTAATATCATAAGGAATCAAAACATCCTGCGCTTCATCCAGGTTTCCAATGGTTGCCGTAATTCCCCAAATTTTAAGTTTAGGAACATAATGAAAAAGCTGTGAAATTCCCAATTCAACCATCACACCACGTTTTGAACCCAACAATTCGTGCCATTCATCCACCGCAACGCAATGCATATTGGTGAAGAATCGCTGATGATTTTTTTGAGCCAAAAGCAAGTGCAGACTTTCGGGAGTTACAACCAGGATTTCAGGCATATTTTTGACCTGTTGTTGACGAACTTTCGGGTCGGTGTCGCCATTTCTTACGCCAACTGCCCAATCCAGACCAATCTCATCAATCGCCTCCTGCATTGCTTTGGCAATGTCTTTTGAAAGTGATCGAAGAGGGGTGATCCAAATCATTTTCAGACCTTTCTTGTATTTGTCTGGATACGTCAGGAAATCTGAAATTAAAGCTAAAAATACCGAAAAAGTTTTTCCGAAACCTGTTGGAGCTACAACCATTCCGCTGTAACCATTGCCGAATTTTTGCCAAGTGTCAATCTGAAATTTGAATGGGGAATTGCCTTTTTCCATCATCCAGTTTTGAATGATTTTAAAGCCTTCGGTATTTTCGTAGTTACTCAAATTCTTTTATTAAATAATTTACAATTTTTTGTCATTCTGAAAGAATCTCAACATTATTAATGCAGGTGTTTAAATTCCTACGGAAATCGAAGATTCGACGAAGTCAATGACAAAAAAGACGTTTAATTTTAATCACTGTATCAATTTTTTAATCTCTTCAATATCATCAATATCATTCACCGTTTTATCTTTCCGCCATCTTAAAATTCTTGGGAAACGCAGTGCCACACCGCTTTTGTGACGGTTGCTGAAACCAATTCCTTCAAAGGCAATTTCGAAAACCAATTCAGGTTTCACGGTTCGTACGGGACCGAATTTCTCAATCGCATTTTTATTCACAAATTTACTGACTTCCATTATTTCTTTGTCGGTCAATCCGGAATAAGCTTTGGCAATAGTTACTAATTTATCGCCACTTTTGACGGCAAAACTGTAATCTGTATAATATGCACTTCGTCTACCGCTTCCTTTTTGAGCATAAATCAAAACTGCATCAATCGTCAAAGGACTGATTTTCCATTTCCACCAATCACCTTTTTTTCTTCCGGAATGATAATGGGAATTTTTCTGTTTTAGCATTAAACCTTCACTATTAATTTCCCTAGAATTTTCTCTGATTAAATCTAATTTGCTCCAATCTTCAAAATCAATTGCCTGAGAAATTTTAATATTTTCCGGAGCTTCATTTAATAATAATTCTTCCAACATTGCTCTTCTCGCAGAAATTGGTTTTTCTCTTAAATCAGTCCCTTCCAGTTCTAAAATATCGTAGGCAAAAACTTCAATCGGAATTTCACCCAACATTTTTTTAGTTAAAGTTTTACGGTTTAAGCGTTTTTGTAATTCATTAAAATTTAAGACATTACCTTCCTTTACTGCAAGTATTTCTCCATCTATAACGAAATTTCCTTTCATCGCTTTTACAGTTTCAGCAATTTCCGGAAATTGTTCAGTAACCAGCTCTTCGCCTCTTGACCAAATAAAAACTTCATCATTTCTACGGATAATTTGTCCACGAATCCCGTCCCACTTATATTCGATGAGCCATTCTTCAGGATTTCCTAAATCTTCTAATTCTTTCTCTAAAGGATAAGCCAAACAAAAAGGGTAGGGTTTTGAATTATCAGGATTGATATTTTCGGCCGAAATCAATTCTTTAAATGAAACTTCATCCGGTTGCCATTTTCCCATTAAACTGTGCATCAATGTGCTCGCTTCCTGTCCTGAAAATTTGGTCAAAGAATTAATCAAAGTCTTGGAGGAAACTCCAATTCTGAAACTTCCTCCCAGTAATTTATTGAAAATCAAACGTTCCGTGTAATCCAAACCGTTCCAGGAATTGAGAACAAATTCTTTTTTTTCTGTATCAGTTTTTGTTTTTAAACCTATGATCTCCGTCATCCATTCGGACAATGTTTTTTCGATTTTTTCGGTTGGTGGAGGAAGAATTAAAGAAATCGTTTCGCCTAAATCTCCAACAGAAGAATAGCTTTCCTGAAACAACCAAAAAGGCAGCTGAATAATTTCCAACGCCCATTCTTTCATATAGTTGGTATTCACATTTCGCTTGGGTCTTTTCCCCGTAAATAGGGCGATGAACCACAATTTATCATCATCCGGCGCACGCTCAAGATAATCGGTGATGGCATCGATTTTGGCATTGGTTTTATTGGTGCTTTCGAGAGCGTTGATGAGTTCTGCGAAATTTTTCATTTCTAATATTTTGTTTTTATTTGGGCAACTATGAACTTCGTTCGTAAATTTCAATAAAAGCCTACGCTTTTCTTTCATTTATGCCTTCCGTTCCCTCCTGAAACTTCGGGATCCACTCAAGTCGGGCTGCGAGCAATTCGACGTTTAAAACTAATTATTGAGTGCCGCTCCTACGGAGCTCTAAGTTTTAATAATTATTATTTTCTACAAACATTTCGCTCCTACGGAGCTGTTAAAAACTAATCAGTATTTTTCCAAATTCATCTCAAAGTGTGCTACCAACTTTGTCAAGGCTAATTTGAATGTCAATCACTATCATTTACAGCTTCCTTTTCAACCACTTCTTCGTCATCATTGCCATACAAAGTTTCCACCACATCAGATTTAATTCCGATTTCATTTAAATATTTCGAAAAAACTTCGGTTTGTCCGTGTGTGACGTGAACGATTTCTGCTTCGGTTGCTTTTATGGCCTGTAACAGACCTTTCCAATCGGCGTGGTCGCTCATCGGAAAGCCGGCATCCATACTTCGCCATCTTCTGGCACCACGAACCTGCATCCAGCCGGAGCAAATCGCTGTAGCTGCATCAGGAATTTTCTTAATGACATTGCTGTCCAATAAAGCAGGCGGAACAATGACAATGTCGCCTGCAACGTGTTTGATGCTTTCCCTGAAATCTGGAACTTCATAATCTGGAAGCACGATTCCGACTTCTTCAAAGGCTTTATTGAGTTTTCCAATCGAGTAGTGGACGTGAATTTTTCCCATTCCTTCGACGGCTTTCATAATCCGCTGTGCTTTACCCAAAGAATATCCGATGAAGACAGAAGTTTTTTGATTTTCCTGATTTCTTAAAACCCAATTCTGAAGTCTCTTATTCAAATCAGGAACTTCGAGCCAATTGTAAATGGGAAGTCCGAAAGTACTTTCAGTAACAAATTCATTACACCTTACGAGTTCAAAAGGCGTACTCAAACCATCATCCTGAACCTTGTAATCCCCCGAAACTACACTTACATACCCTTTATATTCCAAACGAATCTGTGCCGAACCAATAATGTGACCAGCCGGATGCATTGAAAGTTTTACACCATTAATGTCCAAAACTTCACCATACTGCAAAGTCTGGCATTCAATATCCGGAGAGATTCTTTGATGTAAAATAGGTTTTGTGAAATGATGACAAAGATATTTTTTCATTCCCCAACGGGCGTGGTCAGCGTGGCCGTGCGTGATGACTGCATAATCTACAGGTCGCCACGGATCAATATAAAATTTTCCCTGCGGACAGTAGATACCTTTGTTTGTGAATGTGATGAGTTTCAAAAGAATTTAGGTTTCTTCTGAATATTCAAAAAGCTGACCAATTTATTTTAAGTTCAGGCTTTTCTGTAAATCGCTCCAGGCTCCGCCGTTGTGAACTTTTTTAAAACCTTTTTCTTTCAGGATACTTTCTGCTTTTACGCTTCTGAGTCCGTGTGAACAAACTGTGATATAGGTTTTTTCTGGATTAAGTTCTGTATATCTTTCACGTATCGTTCCCAGTGAAATATTCTGTGAACTGGCGATATGCCCCATTTCAAACTCTTTTTCAGTCCGTACATCGAGAATCACTGCGCCATTTTTGATTAAGTTATCCAAACCTTCATCTAAAGTTTGATATTTATAAACCTTGTAGACAACGTAAATCAGGACAATTATACCAAAGCAAATTATACTGTTTTTCATATTTTGCTTAAGATTTTTCTGTCGATATAAAATGTTCCAAACGGAATAATGCAGGCTAAAAGTACTTTCCAGGTTACGTCTTTGAATTTCCAGTTTTGTTCTACACCCACACTTAATGTATTAAATAAAAACAATAGAAATAGTGAACCGTGAATGGGACCCATCATCTTTACAAAAGCGGGATTATCAAATCCATATTTCATTGGAACTGCGACAAATACTAAAGTTAATAATGAAATTCCTTCAAGGATCGCAATAATTCTTAACCGTCCGATTTTAGTTTTAAATAAATCAATCATAATTATCTGAAATAAGGTCTGTTAGCAAAAGGAGAAAAGGGCCACGGAATGGCGATGAAAATAATGAGTAAAGCAATCGTAAAATAAATCAGCATTGTTTTAAACTTCTCTTTATCAGTCGGTTTTCTTTTTGAAATTGCCGAGCCAATCGTTATTAAAATAATTGAAAACAGCATTAGAAAAATGTGAATCAATCCGAAAAATAAAAGATCTAATGATTCTTTAGCTTCATTGAAATTCTTCCAGAAATATTTAATAATCGGACTTTGAGAGTATAAAGTAATTCCCAGAACCAATTGAATGTGAGCAATTGTTGCTGTCCAATGTCTTACAGAATTGTCAGTTTTTGAAAATTCCTTTTCCGAAAAATACCCTTTGTAAGCTCTGAAAATAGAGTAGAATAAACTCAATAAAACCAACCACCGAAAAGTGGAATGCAGGAAAGTAAATGTCTGATACATCCTTAAATTTTTGTTCCGACAAAGGTAAAATAAAACATACTAATTAGTATGTTTTTTTAATAAAAAAATATTACACTGAATCAAAATAAGCCTTAAGTCCTTTTAAATAAATAAGATACACAGATTTAGAATTTTCTAATTTACCCAAATTTCTTACTCCCCAATAGCCCGACATCACAAAAACGGCAATTTCTTTGGCATTAACATCGGCTTTAATTTTCCCATTTTCTTTTGCTTTTTCAATGGTATCGATCATTGTCTGTTCCCATTGCCTAGTAAGTTCGTTCAAAGCCTTGGTAAAATCAATATTCCAGGGTGCCATTTCCTGTGTGAAATTGGAAGCGGGACAACCATATTCAACCTTTAAATTTTCATTTTCAATGAGTAAATTATACATTAAATTATAAATCGCATCCAACGGATTAGTAACATTTTGAAACGGTTCAATAAAGGTATTTTTGAAGTTAGGAATCATCAATTCATTAATAATTGCCAATCCCATTTCGTCCTTAGTTTTAAAGTGATAGTAGAACGCACCTTTTGTCACTTGAGTTGTGGCAATAATTTCGTCTACACTGGTGGTTTGGTAACCATTGATATAGATTAATTCAAATGCTTTTTGCAAAATATTGAGCCTGGTTGCTTCTGATTTTTTCATAAAATACTAATCGGTTTGTTTTGCAAATAAACGAATTTGTTGTGAAAAAAATCTCCAGCAAAAATATTGCTGGAGAAATATATCTGTTTTGATTTGCGTCTAAATATTAAATTTTAGCTGTTCCTTCTACACCGTCAGAATTGTCAGTTTTATTTCCTGTAATTGCGGCAGCTGCAAAACTCAATAAACTTACTATTTTTCCTGCTTTTGTGTCCCAATAATAAGTTTCCTTTGGTTCTACTCGGATAATGGAGACATTCGGATCATCTTTTCCGTCAAACCAAGCATTGGCCATTGGTGACCATTTGTCTTCGATGGTTGCGCGGTCTGTATAGACAAAAGCTTCTCCGTATACTGAAAGATATTCAGAATCGCTGTTATTCATAAAATAGAGCTGAACGCGGTTATCTTCTTTGATTTCAAAATTCTTGTTGCTGGTTTCGCTGCTGATGAACCAAAGATTTCCATTTTCGTCGGTTTCCTGCAAAGACATTGGTCTTGAGTTGACTGGTAATCTGTCCAATTCTGTTGCGAACATGCAAATTCGGGCTTTTTCAGATAGTTCTTTGATTTTCTTAATTGCTTCCTGCTGTGTAAGATTTTCTGTAGACATAATGTTTTATTTTTAGTGATTTGTAAATTTTAAATTATCCATTAACAATTTCCCCGCCATTCGGGTGAAGAACTTGTCCGCTCATGTATTTAGAATCATTGCTGGCAAGAAATAGAAAACTCGGAGCCACTTCATAAGGCTGTCCGGCACGTTGCATTGGAGAATCGCTCCCGAATTCTGAATTCTTTTTTGGTTTGAATGATGATGTTATCAACGGTGTCCAAATTGGCCCCGGCGCAACTGCATTCACTCGGATTCCTTTGTCAACCAAATTGGCAGAAAGACTTCTGGTAAAAGAAATAATCGCCCCTTTTGTTGCGGAGTAGTCTAATAGTTTTGGACTTCCTCGATACGCGGTGACAGAAGAAGTGTTGATGATGCTTGCGCCTTTCTTAAGATAAGGCATTGCGTATTTTGTAATCCAGAAATAAGAAAAGACATTATTATGAAATGTTCTAACCAATTGATCTGTAGAAATCTTTTCAATAGATTCTGCTTCCCAATGTAAGCCGGCATTATTGACAACAATATCAATTTTTTTGTAGTTCTTGATTGTAGTTTCAATCACTTTTTTACAGTGGTTTTCTTTGGATAAATCTCCTTTTATCAAAGTGCATTTTCTGGAAAAAGCTTCAACTTCTTTTTGAGTTTGCTTGGCATCTTTGGTTTCACTGAGATAAGAGATAATAATGTCAGCGCCTTCTTTTGCAAAAAGTAATGCAACTGCTTTCCCAATTCCGCTGTCACCACCGGTAATTAATGCGACTTTATTTTTTAATTTTCCTTCTTTCGGATAATCGATTGGGTCTGTCTTTGGAACTGGATTCATATCTTTTTCCAATCCGGGTCGCCTTTGTTTTTGCTGCGGTCTTATTTTCTTTTTAGTTTCCTTTTCCATTTTTTTCCTTTTCGGAATAGTTGCAAATAATGTGCTATTTGTGAAAAGTTTTAAATTCATCAAAACAAAAAAATCCCATTCAACAATTTGTCGAATGGGATTTTGATTAAATTTATTTTTAATTAAATTATGCTCTGAAACCTCCGGAAACTTCGATTCTCTGCGCATTAATCCATTTAGAATCATCAGAACAAAGAAACGCAACCACGCTTCCAATGTCATCCGGCAAACCAACTCTTCCCAAAGCAGTTTGTGAAGAAATCAGTTGATTGTATTGTTCATTATCACGAACTGCACCACCTCCAAAATCGGTTTCAATCGCGCCTGGTGCTACAGAATTCACTCTGATTTTTCTGCTTCCCAATTCCACCGCTTGGTATCTTGACAATGAGTCAACAGCCGCTTTCATCGCTCCGTAAGCTGAATATCCAGCGAAAGAAAATCTTGCCAATCCAGAAGAAGTGTTCACGATGCTGCTACCGTCATTCAATAATGGTAATAATTTTTGAGTCAGGAAGAATGGTCCTTTGAAGTGGATGTTCGTCATTGCATCCAAAGTTTCTTCGGTGGTCGTTTCAAAAGATTCTGTAATACCCATTCCGGCGTTGTTGACTAAAGCATCTAATTTTGCAGAAGAAAACTGAGTGTCCAGAATGTTTTTTACTTCGGTTACAAACTGGTCGAAACCTGAAGTTGAAGATATGTCCAAAGACAGTGCAAATGCTTTTTGTCCGATGTTTTCGATTTCTTTTACCACGTCATCGGCCGCTTCTTTTTTAGATTGATAAGTGATGATTAAATCGAATCCTTTCTTTGCCAACTGCAATGCTGAATCTTTTCCTAATCCACGACTTCCGCCTGTTACTAATGCTATTTTACTTTGATTGTTTGACATTTTTTTAATGTTTTAAATTATTGATACAAAAATGGAAAATTTAAGCAAACACAGGTTTGCATAAATCAAATCAAAATTTGTGAAAATCAAACAATCGTTAATTCTCTGAAATGCTGAGGCGACTGTTGTCCGTGTTTTTTGAAAAAATTAGAAAAATGCGCAACTTCTTCGAAACCTAAAGTAAAAGCGATTTCAGAAATATTCCACTGCGTTTGGGAAAGCAATATTTTCGCTTCCTGAAAAATTCGGCTTCCGATGATTTCTCCTGTTGTTTTTCCTGTCGTTTCTTTCAGAACGCGATTGAGATGATTCACGTGAACGCCCAAAATTCCTGCAAAATCTGCCGGAGTTTTCAGTTTCAAAAGTTGACCGATATTCTCGATAGGAAACTGTCTTTCCAACAGTTCAATAAATAAACTGGTCGTTCTGGCAGCAGCTGTTTTTTGATTTTCTGTTGGAAGAATAGGTTTTAATTTCTGACCAAGGTGAATCAATTCCATTACATAATTCCTCAACAAATCATATTTGTACAAATAATCAGAGTTGATTTCTTCGTGCATTTTCAGGAAAATCGTTTCAAACTGCTGAAACTGTTCAGTTGAAATTTGAAAGATAAAATCGCTCTGTGGCGAGAAAACGGGAAGATTATCAATCTCGTTCCCTATTTTATTGGTTGGCAAAAAATCTTTAGTGAAAACACAAAAATGTCCCGACTGATTAATGCAATGGCTGTTATAATTATAAGGAACTTTCGGCGATGCAAAAAGAATTGCGCAGTCTTTTATCTCAATTGTTCTGTCTGCGTATTCTACTTTATTTTGACCATTGATTAAACTTATCTTGTAATAAGTTCGTCTGTTGTACGGCATTTCAGGTTTCGATTTGCTTTCTCTGAAAATCTTCGAAATATCAAAAACATTGAAATGTCCGATGTCCTTATTGATATTCTCAGTCAGAAACAAATCAATGTCTGGACAACTTTGTCCCAAAATATCCTGATAAAATTCTTTAATGGTAACTGCGCTCATTTTGTTTGTAAAAATCAAAGGTACAAGTTTCTATTTTATTTTCAGAAATCATCTCTTTATTTTATGATTAGTTTGAAGAAAACCGTCGTCATTTTGGATACAATTAAACTCATTTTGGCAACTTCCAGCTTTTGACTTCTGCGGACATTTGTATTATAAAATTTAAATAAAAATTACAATGCAAAAAACAATTTTCATTACGGGCGCATCATCAGGATTAGGAAAAGCGACAGCCAAATTATTTCAGTCAAAAGGCTGGAACGTCATCGCAACAATGAGAAATCCTGAAAAAGAAACGGAACTTTCTCAATTAGAAAATGTAACCCTGCTTCCTTTGGATGTCACGAATCTCGAGCAGATTCAGGAAACAGTAAAAACGGCAATTGAACTTCAAACGATTAATGTGGTTTTCAACAACGCAGGTTACGGTTTAATCGGTGCTTTAGAAGCTTTGACAGACGAACAAATCGTAAAACAGCTGGACACTAATCTACTCGGAGTAATTCGTGTGACGCAGGCTTTCATTCCTTATTTCAGAAAAAACAGAAACGGATTATTTATTACCACAACCTCAATTGGCGGACTGTTGACTTTCCCTTTAGATTCGCTTTATCACGCTACAAAATGGGCTTTGGAAGGCTGGAGCGAAAGTATGTCATTTGAGCTGGCTTTGCACAATGTTGGCATCAAAACCATTGCGCCTGGCGGAATTAAAACTAATTTTGCAGGAGAATCATTAGCTGTTGCCAATCATCCGGCTTACGAAGACGGAATGCAGAAATTATTTGAATTAATGAATCCTGATAATTTCGAACCGGTAGAATGGATTGCTGATGTGGTTTATGAAGCTGCAACAGATGGCAAAAATCAGTTGCGATATGTAACGGGAGAATTTGCCAATCAGTTGTACAATCGTCGTTTGGAAATCGGTTCAGAGGCTGCAATTGAAGAGATGAAACAGATGGTTTTTGGAGATTTAATCAATTAAAAAATTAAGAAATGAACAATCCGATAAAAGTAGATTCCATATCTCAGCTTCACGAAATGCTTGGTTTTGGTAAGCCCGTTCATCCTTTGATTAGCATTAATGACAACACCAATATGATTGTTGACGATCATCTTTTGAACCAGCATTTCCTGTTTAATTTCTACAAAATTTCCTATAAAAAAACACTGAAAGGTAAAATTGGTTATGGGCAGGGCTATTATGATTTTGATGAAGGCGGAATGGTTTTTACTGCCCCGAATCAACTGATTTCCACAACTGCGGATGATATGGAATATGAAGGCTTAACGTTACTCATTCATCCCGATTTTTTGAGGAATTATGCATTGGCAATACGAATAAAAAGCTTAGGATTCTTTTCTTATGCAGCGAACGAAGCTTTATTTTTATCAGACAAAGAAAAGCAAACGATATTTTCAGTTTTTGATAATATTAAGGAAGAATTGAATAATACGATTGATGATTTCAGTCAGGATGTGATTATTTCACATATCGAGGTTTTGCTTAATTACAGCAACCGTTTTTACAAACGCCAATTCATTACCAGAAAAGCGGTGAACAGTGATTTGCTTTCAAAAATTGAAGCACTTTTAAATGTCTATTTTGATAAAGAAAACGGATTGAATCAAGGTTTGCCAACCGTTGACTTTCTCGCTACCGAACTCAGTCTTTCTCCACGATATTTAAGCGATATGCTTCGCTCTTTGACGGGGCAAAATGCTCAACAGCTCATCCACGAAAAACTCATCGAAAAAGCAAAAGATTACCTTACAACAACCCAACTTTCAGTAGCAGAAATCGCTTACCAATTGGGTTTTGAGCATCCGCAGTCTTTCAATAAGTTATTTAAAAATAAGACCAATCAAACGCCTGTGCAATTCAAACAAGGTTTTTATCATAATTAAATTTAAAATGAATATAGAAATAATTATAAAAGATTGGATTGCAGTCAGCAACAGTTATGACACCGAAAAATATCTTGAATTTTATCTAAAAGATGCAGTTTTAGACGACCCATCCGTTGGAAGAAAATTTATCGGTCACAGCGGAATCAAAGATTATTTTGTGAGTTATTTTATTGGTTATAAAACTCAGACTGAATTGAGGAAATTAGATGTTAAAGAAAATTCAGCTTACTTGGAAGTTGAGTTTACAGGCGATTTTCCGGAAGGTAAAATTGGCGGAAGCTTTGATTTTATTTTTAAAAATGATAAAATCGAATTTGTGAAAGCAGATTTGATTCATTAAAAATTATGGTATTACTATAAGTTTGAATTTCTTAACTTTGAAAAATGGCAAACAAGGTAATCAGAGAAGTTTCAAATTTTAATAATGAATTAAAGCTGCAAGGTTTTAAAGCATTTCAGATAGAAGAAGATGGCGCTGAAACCAGAACTTACAGCCGAAAAGAATTCTACAAGATTTGTCTCACAACCGGGAAAAGTAAAATACACTATTCTGATAAAACCTATGAGCAGGAAGGGACGATTCTTTTTTTTGGCAATCCGCACATTCCGTATTCCTGGGAAACGATTTCAACAACTTACGTAGGATATACCATTCTTTTTTCGGAACAATTCTTTAAAAATTCCGAACGTTCAGAAAGCCTGCAGCAATCTTCCTTTTTTAAAATTGGAGGAACTCCGGTTTTGAAAATTACTGAAGAGCAAAGAACTTTCCTCAATACCATTTTTCAGAAAATGATTAGCGAACAGGAAAGTGACTATGTATTTAAGGATGAATTAATTCGAAATTACATCAGTCTCATTATCCACGAATCTCTGAAGATGGAACCGTCCGAAAATTATGAGCAAAATAAAAACGCGTCGTCAAGATTATCCTCTGTTTTTCTGGAATTATTGGAAAGACAATTTCCTATTGAAACCACTGCAAATCCACTTCAATTGAGAACCGCTCAACAGTACGCTCAACATCTGAATGTTCATATTAATTATCTGAATCGGGCTGTAAAAGAAATTACCGGAAAATCCACGACGTCACATATTACCGAAAGAATTATTACGGAAGCAAAAGCGCTTTTGCAGCACACCGACTGGAGTATTTCCGAAATCGCGTATGCGCTCGGCTTCGAATATCCAACTTACTTCAACAATTTCTTTAAAAAACAAACAAGAACCAATCCCAAAGCTTTTCGACTGACGGAAGTTTGATTTTCTTAACTTTTGGTTTGATAATCTTTAACGGCTTGCTTATAAGTCGCAATACCTTTGTATCTGATAATCAAATCAATTTAAAATGTCAGATTCAAAACGTAATTCCGGTTTTAATTTATTTCAAAAAGATATTTCCGAAGGGCTTTTAAACGGCGAAATGATACTTCCAAACGACCCGCAAATAGAAAGATTGCGAGAAGAAGCTTTTGCTGTAAAAGTATTGCTTAATCAGATGAATAATTCTTCAAATCCTGAAGAAATTACAGATTTCTTATCTCGGATATTAGGCAAGAAAATTCAGGATGTTGCGGTATTCACGCCTATTTACATCAATTACGGAAAGAACATTAGCATTGGTAAAAATGTCTTTATCAATTTTGATTGCACCTTTCTAGCTTTGGGCGGAATTACCATCGAAGATGATGTTTTAATTGGCCCAAAAGTCAATCTCATAACAGAAAATCATCCACTAAATCCGAAAGACAGAAAAGGTCTGATTTGCAAATCTATTCTTATCAAAAACAATGCGTGGATTGGTGCCAATGCAACGATTTTGCCTGGCGTAACAATCGGTGAAAATGCAGTGGTTGCAGCTGGAGCGGTTGTTTCTAAAGATGTTCCCGATAATTCCATCGTTGGTGGAATTCCTGCAAAATTTATTAAAACAATTTAATTCTAAATAATATGAAAAAAACATTAGCAATCGCAATGGTATTTCTGATTTCAGGATACTCATTTGCACAAAAAAAATCAAATTCAGAAAAAATGAACACATCAAAAGAACATTATACATTCCAGTTAAGCGATAAAGTAACCCGACAAAAAGTAAGTTTCAAAAATCGTTACGGAATCACACTTTCAGGCGATTTATATCTTCCAAAAAATACTGGAAATGAAAAAGTAGCTGCATTGGCAATCAGCGGACCTTTCGGAGCAGTGAAAGAACAATCTTCCGGATTATACGCCAATCAAATGGCCGAACGTGGTTTTGCAGTTATCGCGTTCGACCCATCTTACACAGGCGAAAGTGGTGGTGAACCGAGAAATGTTGCGTCTTCGGACATCAATACAGAAGATTTTAGTGCGGCTGTAGATTTTTTAGGACTTCAAAAAAATGTAGACAGAAATAAAATCGGCATCATTGGCATTTGTGGTTTCGGAGGTTTTGCACTGAACGCTGTTGCGGTTGATAAAAGAGTAAAAGCCGTTGCGACAACGAGTATGTACGACATTCCAAGAGTGAACGCAAACGGGTACAACGATAAAGTTACTTTGGCTGAACGCACAAAAACTTTAGAAAAATTGAGGTTGCAACGTTGGGAAGATGCCGAAAATGGAAAGCCGAAATATGGTGCACAGCCAAATCCTGACAAATTAAACGGTGATGAACCACAATTCATCAAAGAATATTTTGATTATTACAAAACGCCGCGAGGTTTTCATTTCCGTTCCATTAACTCCAACGGAGCTTGGGCAAATACTTCTTCGATTGGCTTGACAAATATGCAAATCTTGGCTCATCTGAAAGAAATTTCTCCAAGACCAATGCTTTTGATAACTGGCGAAAATGCGCATTCACGTTATATGAGTGAAGATATTTATAAACTGGCCAATGAACCTAAAGAATTAATGATAATTCCAAACGCCGTTCACGTAGATTTGTATGATAAAGTGGATGTGATTCCGTTTGATAAATTGGAAAGTTTCTTTAAAAATAATCTGAAATAATTATGTTACTCAAATAATAATTGTAATAGTTATAAGAATTCTTATCACTATTTTTAAATTTTATTTAAATGTTGATTATCAATTGGTTAAATTTAAATTTTACCAGATGACCAACATCAGTATTTTGTAAACCTATTTTATATATCTTTGCGCCAATCTGGTGAGCTGTAAAAAGCGCTTAATAGGGAATCCGGTGAAAATCCGGAGCAGACCCGCTGCTGTAAGCTTCACACAAAGGTTTTTGAAAATTATATCCACTGTTTTTATGAATGGGAAGGATTTCAAAAAATGAAGTAAGTCAGAAGACCTGCCAGAAGTTATAAATAATTGACGCTTTCGTGGAATAAAGCTTAGTCAACAATGATTTTGTACAGCATACACTGTGCATTATCCTTGCTTTCTTACATCCATTAGCGTCATCATTATTCAATTTGAGCTAATGGTGACACGATTTACTTTTCGGTTTTATAAAACTGCTGTTGCGATATTGGTAACAGCTTCTTCGTTATGTTTTTCCCAATCAAAAAAAGATTCGGTTAAGGAAACAGAGATTCAAAAAGTCAATGTTTATAAAAAGAATTTCAAAGAGATTCTTCCGGCTCAGACGCTTTCAGGCGAACAATTAGAGAGATTAAACAGTCAATCTGTTGCAGATGCATTGCAATATTTTTCAGGCGTTCAAATCAAAGATTACGGCGGAATTGGCGGACTCAAAACCATCAATATCCGAAGTATGGGAAGTCAGCACGTCGGTGTTTTCTATGACGGAATTCAACTCGGAAATGCGCAAAACGGTTTAGTTGATTTAGGTAGATTTTCTTTGGATGATATCGAAGAAATCTCGCTTTACAACGGACAAAAATCTGAGATTTTCCAGCCTGCAAAGGATTTTGGTTCGTCAGGTTCAATTTATCTTCAACCTAAAACACCGAGTTTTAAATTTAATAAAAAAACAAATCTCGTTCTAAGGTTGAAGAATAGTTCCATCGATTTGTTCAATCCGTCTTTCCGATTGGAGCAGAAGATTTCGGATAAGGTTTCGGCGAGTTTCAGTTCAGAATTTTGGCATAGCGACGGGATTTATCGTTTCCGCTATCATAAAAAATATCCTGATGGTGAAACGGCTTATGATACAATTGCAAAACGTTTCGATTCTGATATCAAAGCCAAACGATTCGAAACCAGTCTCCACGGAAACCTGAATAATGGAAGCTGGAACATCCGAGGTTACGGTTATCTATCCAATCGTGGAATTCCCGGAGCGATTGTTAATAATAGATTTGGAGCAAGAGGACAGCGGATGATTGATGAAAATTATTTTGTTCAGGCTAATTTCAGAAAGAAACTGTTCCCAAAATTAGAAACACAATTCAAAGGTAAGTTTGCCTATGATTACACAAATTATATTGATACTGTTTCATCCATAAAAATCAAAAATCAATATATCCAGAGAGAGGTTTATTTGTCTTCATCTAATATTTATTCCATTACACCAAAGTGGGATTTCAGTGCTAATTTTGATTTTCAATATAATAATCTCGATGCTTTTGGAACAGGGATTTATAATTTTTCTTTTCCGACTCGTTACACTTCCTTAGCCGCTTTTGCAACCACTTATGAATTTAATAAGTTCAAATTTTTAGGAAGCTTGTTGGGAACTTTCGTTCACGAAGATGTTGAGATGAATGCCAAATCTCCTGATAAAAATGAATGGACACCGGCTGCTTTTTTGAGTTATCAAATTTCTGATGACTTTACGTTGAGAGCATTTTATAAGAGAATGTTCAGAATGCCGACTTTCAACGATTTGTATTACACCAATATCGGAAATACGTTTCTAAAACCTGAATTTACCAATCAATATAACGCTGGTTTCACTTATCAGAAATTTTATAAAAATCAAACCTTCCAATCTTTTTATGCAAAGGTTGATACTTATTTCAATAAAGTTCAGGACAAAATCATTGCCGCGCCTAACGGAAGTATGTTTCGCTGGACGATGTACAATTTGGGAGAAGTTGAGATTATCGGAACCGATGTTAATGTACAAACAGAATTACAGTTTGAAAATGTAAAAATCAAACCGTTGCTGAGTTACACTTATCAAAGTGCGAGAGATTTTTCGGATAGAACAGACCCTTATTTTGGCGACCAGATTCCTTACACGCCTTGGCATTCGGGAACTTTTACGCTGATGTCGGATTACAAAGATTGGTCGTTCAATTACAGTTTTATGTATGTCGGCGAACGTTATGATGTGAGCCAGAACAATATCGCTTTCAACTACATCCAGCCTTGGTACACACACGATTTATCGATTCAGAAAAAAATGAATTGGAAAAATTATCAATTCAAAGCAAGCTTGGAAGTGAACAATATTTTCAATCAATTCTATGAAGTGGTTTTAAGTTATCCAATGCCGGGACGAAATTTTAAACTCATTGTAAGTTTCACATTATGAGAAAACTAAATCTATTTTTTACAGCTTTCACATTCTTCATTTTAATGTCTTGCAGAACAGACGATATCATCATTCGTGAAGAAGTTGAGGAAGGTCTTGCTCAACCAGAAAATACTGCTATCAAAGGATTTTATCTTTTGAATGAAGGCAATATGGGAACGAACAAGGCGACTTTGGATTTCTTCGATTACACGACCGGAACTTATCACAGGAATATCTATTCTGAGATTAACCCAAATGTTGTAAAAGAATTGGGAGACGTGGGAAATGACATCAAAATCTACGGAAGCAAGATGTACGCTGTCATTAATGTTTCCAACAAAATCGAAGTTCTGGAAGCTAAAACCGCTAAAAGAATCAAAACCATCAATCTTGAAAACTGCAGATATGTAACTTTCAAAGACGGGAAAATTTATGCTTCAAGTTACGCTGGTCCGGTTGTTCTTGACCCCAATGCACCACTTGGAAAAGTCGCTGAGATTGACACAATTTCGCTTTCCATAAAACGTGAAGTTGTCGTTGGTTATCAGCCGGAAGAAATGACCATTGTCGGGAATAATCTTTATGTGGCCAATTCCGGAGGTTACCGTTTTCCGAATTATGACAAAACCGTTTCTGTGGTTGATTTGAACACATTTACTGAGACTAAGAAAATCGATGTGGCGATTAATCTTCATCACATTGCGAAGGATGATGACGGCGATTTGTATGTGAGTTCCAGAGGCGATTATTACAACGTTCCGTCCAGTTTATTTTTGGTCGACTCCAAAACCGGAACTGTGAAAAAAGACTTTCACATTGCGGTCAGCGAGATGACGATTGTGAACGGCAAACTCTATTATTACGGCAACGAATTCAACTATAACACACATTCCTATACCAAATCTTTCGGAATCATCGATGTCAAAACTGAGCAAATCATTTCCAACAAAATCATCGACCAAGAATATGTTGATGCGATAAAAACGCCTTACGGAATCGCTATAAATCCAATTACGGAAGATATTTATATGACTGATGCTCGGAATTATGTTTCAACAGGATTCGTCTATTGCTTTGATAAAAACGGAAAATTCAAATGGAAAACCGAAGGTGGAAATATCCCTGCGCACTTTGTTTTTCTCTATAAATAAATTGATATGAAAATTAAAAATTACTTTCTAAAATTCGCTTTGCTATCATTTCTTACTACAGGAATGATTGCCTGTAAAAATGATGATGAAGGAAACAATACCTTTAGTCTTGCCGATTCTTACTCGGTTGACCGTTTCAAAGTTTTGAATATTCCAACTAATATTTCAGGAACGTTCACTTGGAAGATTAATGATTCTTTGATTTCGGAAAGTTCAACTTTGGATTTCATCAGTCCTTATGCAAAAACTTATCCTTTGACTTTGAAGGTTGAAAGTAATGGAACAACCACAACTTACACTTCGAAAATCATTGTCAACAAAGAATCGGTTTCTTATAGTAAGTACATTTCGAATGTTTTTGATTTCCGTCCTGCTGTTGGACAATTTATGAACGAGATTCCGGAATATGTTGCTGGAAATACCTCGGAACAGATGATTCAGAAAGCGAAACAATCGTTGGTTGGTTCCAATTCTACAATGATTTCCTTGGGCGGATTTGGTGGCTATGTCACTTTCGGATTTGACCACACGATTCCGAATATGAATGGCAAAGATTTCAAGATTTTGGGTAATGCTTTTTGGGGCGATTTGTCTCAGGAAGAACGTTCAGGCTCTTGTGAACCGGGAATTGTTTTGGTGGCTTATGACAAAAATAAAAACGGAAAACCCGATGAAGACGAATGGTACGAAATTGCCGGAAGCGAATATTTCAAAAATACGACGGTAAAGAATTACACTATTAATTACTTCAAACCCAATGAAAATAATCCGCCAGTTCCCGGAATAGAATATTGGGAAAACGATGTAGAATATATCAAATGGACGGATAATCTTGGGAATTCAGGATTTAAAACTAAAAATGTTTTCCACATTCAAAGCTATTATCCATTATGGATTACAGATGCTTCTTATCAATTTACAGGAACCAAACTCGCCAACAATTACTATGACCAAAGCGGAACCGGAACATATTGGATAGGGAAATCTTACGCCTTCGGATACGCCGACAACGCACCGAATAACGACGAAGCTTCCAATATCGATATCTCGTGGGCGGTCGACAAGAGCGGAAATTACGTCAAACTTCCCGGAATAGACTTCGTGAAAGTTTACACTGGAATCAATCAGGAAGCTGGCTGGTTGGGCGAAGTTTCTACAGAGGTTGCCGGCGCTTACGATTTACACTTAAAATAAAATTCAACAATAAAATTCTTTAAATCAATTAAAAATGAAAAAGTTTTATCTTTTGACATTGCTGTTGTTCTTTGCATTTTTTACCAATGCACAAGTCACAGTTCAGGGAGTTCCGAGAAATGACCTCAAAACGAATTCCATTAAAAAAACTCAATCCAAAAAAGCGGATTTCACAATGGATGATATCGTCTATTGGGTAGGGACTGGTTCCAATAAGGCCGCTTTTGTCGTACAATGGAATGATGCTAAAAATTCGGATGCTTTGGTTTGGGGTTTCCGATGGAATGGTACTGCAACCGGAGAAGATATGCTGAAAGCGATTGCAAAAGCTGATAAGAGATTCTATTCTTTGCTGTATTATTCAGGTCCAAGTTTAGGAACGGCAATTGGCGGAATTGGTTTTGACCTTGATGCAAAAGGAACTGTTGGTCTTTACAATAATGGCAATACAACATATCCACTTTATCCATTGGACGGTGTTGTAAATACATCAGCTTATGATTTTGACAATTATACAGCGATTGATGCAAATGACCATTGGCAGTCGGGCTGGATGAGCAAAGGTTATTGGTCTTATTGGGTGAAAGACCCGACTGATTCAGATTTTGGATATTCTGGTTTGGGCGCAACCAGCAGAGTTTTGGAGAATGGTTCCTGGGATGTTTGGAATTTCAACCCGAACTTTGATTCGCCAGAGATTTCTTCAACTTTGACGCCTGTTTCAGCTTATTCGGCGCAGGCAGATTTTACCAAAGGTTATTTTATGGTAAATGAAGATTGGTTTGGACACACTAACGGTTCTGTAAACTTTGTTGGAGACAACAATCAAATCTATTACAGAGTTTACAGCGAAAAGAATAACAATCAAGCTTTTGGAGCTACAACTCAATTTGGAACCATTTACGGAGACAAATTCTATTTCATTTCCAAACAAGCAGCTGATGGTGGCGATACACAATACACACCTGGCGGAAGATTAGTAGTTGCAAATGCCACAACGATGGAGAAAATCAAAGGCTTTGACAACATCGGTGGAGGAGACGGACGTTCTTTCCTTGGTGTGAATGAAAAATTGGGCTACATCGGCGCATCCAACGGAATCTATACTTTTGATATCGAAAATCTGCAGGTTGGAACTTTGATTACGGGAACTGGCGGTGGAAGCCAATATGCGGGACAAATCGGAAATATGGTGAGAACGTCACAATATGTTTTTGCTGTTAAGCAATCAACGGGAATTCTAATTATTGACCCAAAAACCAACACTTTGGTTCAAACGATTTCCGGAGCTTTCCATTCTATTGTTCAGGCTAAGGATGGAAGCGTTTGGGCGATTCAAAATCAGAAATTGATTAACATTAATCCAACCACTTTTGCAACCACCGAATATGCGCTTTCTACTGCAACCCAGTATCTAGGTTCTTGGGGTGCTTGGAACGCAGGAAGTTTCACTTACAGTAACCAACAGAATGCTTTGTATTGGATGAATTCGGTGAATGCTTTTACATCTGGAACCAAGGTTGTCAAATTTGATGTAACGACAAAAACACTTAATGGTAATTTTATAACAATTCCTGGTCAGGAAGGAACTTACAAGCAAATTCCTTACGGTGCGGCCTTGAGAGTTAATCCTGTTTCTGATGAATTAATCCTTAACACGACAGAAAGTGGTTACGGTGCGCATTATCAGAAAAACTGGATTCATACTTACAGTAATACAGGAGCTTTGTTGAATACTAAAACCTTGAATGATTATTACTGGTTTCCAGCTGTGACTGTCTTTCCGGACAATACTTTGCCTGTTGTGAGTTCTACTTTCCCTTCAGAAATCAATCCAAGTGGAATTACAAAGATTGACCTGAAAACGATTGTGACTGATGCGGATAATCTTTCGGTTTCTATTTTGAAATCAATCAAATCCAATAGCAATACCAATGCGATTTTAGCAGAAATCAATGCTGATGAAGAGTTGGTTCTCACGCCACAAAATGCAGGAACGGCAAACATCGTTGTCAGCTTTAATTCTAATGGAAAAGTGGTTGACAAAACCTTGACGGTTATCTCATCATCTTTGGCTGTGAATGATAACGTTAAGAAAATCAATCTAAGTATCTATCCAAATCCAACCACTGATGTCTTGAATATCAAAACTCAGGATAAAATTGTTGAGGTTTCTGTCTATGATGTTACAGGAAAATCGATTAATACTAAGTTGATTGATGGGAAAATCAATGTTTCTCAACTATTGAATGGAAATTATATCTTAAGAGTGACGACCGATAAAGCAATTTATCAGGAGAAATTTATTAAGAAATAATATTGATTAATTCAGTTGTTAAAACCTTTAGACTTCTCTAAAGGTTTTTTTATTTGAATAATTCCAAAATCTCATCAACAATCACTTTTCCGAAATAATCTGTGATATTGATTTTAGAAAGAACTTGGTTCAAATTTTCAATGTCGTGTTTTTCATCGATTAATAAATCTTCCAATTCCTCAATCGGTTTCGAAGCGAAGAAATCTCCGAAGATTTTAGCTTTTTTGATGATTCCTTTTTCAACGTCCAAATGAATTTCGATAAAACCTGCTGGGATTTTAATCGCCTTTTTGAAGTTGTAATTCGGGGAGGAACCGAAGTTCCAATCCCAAGTCTCGTATTTTTCTTTGGTTAATTTATCGATTCCTTGGATGTCTTCATCTGTAAGGTTATAAACTTTTCCGGCAAAATCTTTCAGGATTTCATCAATCAGTTTTTGTTTCAGTACTTCTATCGTTGCTCCGGTTGGTAGAAAATCAATAAGGTTTGTAACTCTTTGACGATTGGATTTTGTAGCTTTATCAAGGAATTTTAGAGGGTTGACTTTCAAAGCATCACTAAGAACACTCATTTCTGAATTGAACAAAATTGTTCCGTGCTGAATCATCTTTCCGCCTTTGGCCAATTTTGCATTCCCACTGAATTTCTTTCCGTCTACTAAAAGGTCATTTCGTCCTTCCAGATTAGCATTGATATTCCAATCCTTTAAAATCTTAATTATAGGGCTTGTAAACTCTCCAAAATCCAAAAAGTCATTGGTTCCCAGAAGTGTATGAAATGAAAAATTAAGATTGCCCAAATCGTGATAGACTGCACCGCCACCAGACAACCTCCTTACCACTTTGATATTGTTGTCGTTCACATAATCCAGATTGATTTCTGCCAAAGTATTCTGGAATTTCCCAACAATAATCGAAGGTGCATTGATGTAAAGAAGAAAAATGTCTTCGGTCGGAAATTTAGTCAGCAGATATTCTTCGGAAGCAATATTAAAAAAAGCGTTGTGAGAAGGGGAGTCTATGATGAGCATATCGTTCTATTTTCTAACAAAATTACTGAGTTTTTGCCGTTAATAAAATTGATTTTATTCAGAACTTTCCTAGGTAAAAAAAGAGCACTCTTCAAAAAAGAAGAAATGCCCTTTAAAAATAAAAACCTTAAAAATTCAAATATTTATAATGATACGCCTCGTTTCCAAGGAATAAATACATCCTGTTTCAGTTGGTCTGCTTTTGTTTCTACGTTGCCGCTCGCCAGTTCAATAATATAATCTACAATCTCCTCACCAACTTCCTGAATGCTTTTTTCGCCCGTAATTACGGTTCCGGCATTCACATCGATAATGTCCGACATTCTGTTAATCAATGCCGTATTGGATGAGATTTTCACAACCGGAGCGATTGGATTTCCCATTGGATTTCCTAAACCTGTAGTGAATAAAACGACTGTTGCGCCGGATCCTACCAATCCTGTGGTACATTCGGCATCATTTCCTGGTGTGTTCAATAGATTCAGACCTGGTTTTGAAATGTATTCACCGTAATCCAAAACATCTACAATTGGCGCAGTTCCTCCTTTTTTGGAAGCGCCTGCAGATTTCATAGCATCGGTAATTAATCCGTCTTTGATGTTTCCCGGAGATGGATTCATATCAAATCCTGAACCTGCATCCACAACGGATTTCTCAAATGCTTTCATCAATGTTAAGAACTTGTCAGCCTTCTCCTCATCCACACATCTGTTCATCAATTCTTGCTCAACACCGCACAATTCTGGGAATTCTGCCAAGATTGTTTTTCCACCCAACGCTGCAAAAATATCCGAAACAATTCCCAAAGCTGGATTAGCAGATATTCCTGAGAATCCGTCGGATCCGCCACATTCCAGACCAATACTGATCTTAGAAACCGGCGCAGGTTGACGCTCGATTTTGTTGGCTCTTTTTATCGCTTCGAAAGAATCTTTGATCACCATCTGGAACATCTTATCCGTCGTTCCGATTTTTTGTTGTTCGAAGACCAAAATTTCTTTGTCGCTGTTCGGGCTCATTTCCTTCAAAGCATTTTGAAAAATATCAACCTGAAGATTCTGACATCCTAAACTTAAAACCGTTGCACCAGCAACATTCGGATTATTCACATAACCGGCAAGCAATTTTGCCAAAAGTTCCGAATCTTGTCGGATTCCGCCACAACCACCTTGATGATTGATGAATTTCACTTCGATATTGTCCAGAAGATTCTCATTTCGAGATTTATCCTCTACTTCTTCCACGCTTTTCTCTTCAATTAAAGAGCGAAGGAAATTCTTGTAGGAAACTTCTTTTTTTGGTAACAATTCGTTTTCGAAAATGTCTTTTAGCTTCTCAATATTCTTGTTTTCACAAAACACCAATGGGAAAAATAACCAGACATTCTTGGTTCCCACTTGTCCGTCTGAGCGATGGTAACCGTTGAAGGTCTTGTCTTTCCACTTATCAACATTCGGTGGTGTCCAACCAAGATCTCCTGTTTTTTTGAAAACTGGTTCACTTTGGTGCTTCACGTTTTCAGTCGTGATGACTTCACCTTTTTGAATGGTTTGATTCGCTTTTCCAACGACAACACCATACATGATAATTTGGTCACCGGCTTCGAAATGTTCTCCGGCGAATTTATGTTTTGCTTGAGTATCCGTTAATACGTTGTAAGGCGTTCCGTCCAGATCAACGATTTCGCCCGCGTAAAGATCCATCAGCGCAACGACTACGTTGTCTTTTGGATTTACCTTCAATACTTTCTTCATAATTTCTAACTATTTAAAAATTATTATTTGAAACTTTTATAACCTTCTTCAATACCTGTGGAATCGATTGCATAAAGTGCTTTAGTAACAGATTCCAATAATCCCGGAACTTGCGTAAGGTCAGTATCCCAGAAACTTGTTTCGGATAATGCTGCTTTTGCAACTTCTCCAAGGTCATTGTTTGCCCAGATTTCATTGAATCTTGCGATTACCGGCGCATCATCCATCACTGGAAGTTGTTTTCCACCGAATTCGCCTTGGTAAAATCTAATCAATGCTGCAAGAGCGAAAGTTAGATTAACAGGCAATTCATTTTTGATTTCAACATATTTTAACAAACTTGGCAACACTCTTACTTTGAATTTAGCAACAGAATTTAGAGCGATACTGGAAAGCTGGTGCTTCAAGAATGGATTTCTGAATCTGTCAAAAACTTCTTCAGAGAACACTGTCAATTCTTCTTTTGATAAATCTAAAGTCGGAATGATTTCGTTATAAACCGTATCACTAATCCATTTTCCAGCGAAATCTGCGTCGATAGCTTCTTTCACAGTTTCTTTTCCGTCCAAGATTGAGAATGCCAACATTGCGGTGTGAGCGCCGTTAAGGATTCTAACTTTTCTTGTTCTGTATGGCGTGATATCATCCACAATCAAAACCTGGTCATCGATTTTATCAAAAGGAATCTTAGCTCTCAACTTGTCATCACCTTCGATAACCCAAAGTAGGAATGCTTCGCAAACGACCATCAGGCTGTCATCATAATCAAATTTAGCTTCATATTCATCTTTTTCCTCTCTTGGATATCCAGGAACGATTCTGTCTACCAACGTGTTGTGGAAAGAGTTGCTGTTCTCAATCCAAGCAGAGAAATCTGCTTCAAGATTCCAAAGCTCAGCGTATTGAAGGATGTATTTTTTTAATGTCAATCCATTATTCTCGATCAATTCACACGGAATGATGTGAAGACCTTTGTCATCGGCACCATTGAAATGTTTGAATCTTTCGTAAAGGAAAGCCGTTACTTTTGCAGGGAAATTCTTGTGAGGTCCTGCTTCATGCGTTGCTTCAAATGCATCGAAAGCAATCCCGGCTTCTGTAGTATTTGATAAAATGAATTCCAAATCTTCGCCTTTAGCCAAATCAAGATATTCCTGATAGTGCTCGTAAGGACTCAATGATTTTTGGATGGCAGAAATCACACGTTGATCATCTACAATTTGACCTTTTTTTACACCTCTCACGAATAGTGTATAAAGATTATCCTGCGCTTCCAACATATCTACCAATCCACCTTGTGTCGGCTGAATCACGGCAACACCAGCATTGAAGCCAGCTTCTTTGTTCATCTTGTCAATCAAATAATCAACAAAAGCACGCAAGAAGTTGCCTTCTCCAAATTGTAGAAATTTTATAGGTAATTTGTCAGTTAAACCTGAGTTTTCACGGTTAAGTTTTTGTTTTGTCTGATATTCCATTTTCTTATTCTTTAATAATTTTATAGTTAGGAACCAATGATTTCATTACGAACCAAGCAATCAAATAGGCGACTGCACAGAATGAGAAAATAATCATATATCCTTTGTCGATGCCGTCTACAACAACAGCTCCGGATTTTTGTAGTTGTTCAAAAAAACCTTCAGGCAAACGCTGGTCTGTATATTGCGGGAATTTTTCCAAAAGTGGAACGCCGTCCACGGTTGTCCAGGCTTTGTGAGAATAATCGAACAACAGCCCAGAACTTTTATTGATAATCGTAGAACCGATTCCGCCTGCCAATCCACCAATTCCTGTGATGGTTGCGATGGCTTTTTTCGGAAACATATCGCCAACCGTTGAGAAGATATTCGCAGACCAAGCTTGATGCGCAGCACCTGCAATTCCGATAATCAATACCGGGAACCAATAAGAAATCTTACCTGTAGATTGTGCCAGTAATGCCAGCAATGGGAAGAATGCGAAGATCAACATCGCTTTCATACGGCCGGAATAAGGGTTCATTCCTTTCTTTTCTACGAAAAATGTCGGCAACCAACCACCAACGATGGATATCAAAGTAATCATATAAAGTACGAATAGTGGAAATGCACTTTGCGTGCTGTCCATTCCGTAAACCGAACTTAGATACGCTGGTGTCCAAAATAAGTAAAACCACCAAACGCCGTCTGTCATAAACTTACCAAAAGCGAATGCCCAAGTTTGTCTGTATTTGAAGCATTGAGCCAATGTAAAATTTGTCTTTGGCTCCGTAGATTCCTCTTTCGGTGCATCATCCAAATCCTGATTGATATACGTCAATTCGTGCTCATTAACTTTATGATGCTCGTGCGGTTTCTTGTAATAAAAAATCCAGATTCCCATCCATAGAAATCCTAAAGCGCCAATAAGGATAAACGCCATTTCCCAACCTAAGGCTTTTGCGATGAAAGGAATGGTTATCGGAGCAGCCAATGCGCCAACTGTTGCACCAGCATTGAAAATACTAGTTGCTAAAGCTCTGTCTTTTTTAGGGAAATATTCTGCCGTTGTTTTGATAGCGGCAGGGAAATTTCCTGCTTCGCCAATGGCTAAAATCAATCTTGCAAAAATGAATAGGGCAACACTCACGTTGATCACGCGGGAAACATTCTTTACCGCGGCGATATTATGCTTTGCCTCTTCAAAACCTACAAACCATTCTCCCGTGATGATCCCAGATGTTGCAATCCCACAAAATGCGTGCAATACCGCTCCAACAGACCAAACACCAATAGCCCACAAGAATCCTTTTTTTGTATCCATCCAATCCACAAATTTCCCTGCGAAAATCATACTTGCGGCATAGAAAATGGAGAACAATGCGGTGATGTTACCATAATCATTATTGTCCCAGTGGAATTCTGGTGCGATGAAATCTTTCCAAGTCAGAGATAGAACTTGCCTGTCCAGATAGTTGACCGTGGTTGCCAAGAAAAGCAAACCAACGATGGTCCATCTGAAAGTGGTCGGTTTTGTGGTTGTAGATTGATTCATATTTGAATGATTTGGTTGTGTTTTTATTTTTTAAGAAGCTTTTATAGATTTGATGATCTCTAAAACCTTTATCGTTTCGTTTTCGATGGTTGCATAATCTTTTGCTGACATTAATTCTTTGCTTACCAATTTGCTTCCCATTCCAACAGCAGAAACGCCTGCGTTGAACCAGCTTTCGATGCTTTCTTTGGTTGTGTCAACTCCGCCGGTTGGCATAAACATAAGATTTGGAAATACGTCTTTGATAGCGCTCATAAATCCAGCTCCTAAAGCATTTCCTGGGAATAATTTTACGAAAGTCACGCCTGCAGCTTCTGCCGTGATGATTTCCGTTGGTGTCATACAACCTGGGCTGTAAAGCAAATGTTTTGAGATCAAAAATTCTGCAACTTCCGGTACAAATCCTGGACTGATAAAGAAATCTGCGCCTGCTTTTTCGTATTCTTCAGCTTGCTTCAAATTTTTTATTGTTCCGATTCCGAGAAGCATTCCTGGCATGTCGGCATTTCTGAGTTCTACCATTTTGGTAAAGTTGCTCAATGCAAATTCGCCTCGGCTTGTATATTCTACAGCGCGGATTCCGGCTTTGTAAAGTGCTTTTAGTATGTCGAGAGTTACTGTTTCATCAGCATTATAATACAAAGGCAAAAGCCCTTGGTTGATGATCGCATTGGTAACTAATTGAATCTTTGTCATTTTTTCTTAGATTTTTACTTTAAAAACTATTTTTCTGATGAAGCCATCTCCAATCATTGGTGCGTGGACATCATTTGGATAAAAAATAGCAAACTGATTATCGTTTAATTGGAAAAACATATCCGGATTATCATTGTAAAAAAGAACATCTTTTTCTGCATTGTATTTCCCGATTGGGTTTGCGCATTTTTGCCTTGGTTTCCAACCCATATTTTCTATTCCCTTCAGACAAATTTGAATATCAATATTTTGATTATGACATTCGAATTTGGAAAGACTTTCTTCTTTTGTTTTGGCCATTTCATCAAAAACAATCATTTTAAGACCTTCTTCAATCTCTGTAACTCCAACTTCTAAAGAATCTAAATTTTTGCCTTTTAAATAGTCGAAAGCTTTTTCAAATAATGGATTTAGCAAAGAATATTGAGAAGCATTTTCTAATGTATCTATAATCATTTTTTTCTAAATTATCTTTTAATTCTTCCTCCTGAATTGCCGTTCATTACTTCCAGAATATCGTTAGCGCTACTCAGATTTATATCGCCCAAAATGGTGTGTTTGATTGCACAAGCAGCATTCGCAAACTTCAAAGCTTTCTCATCATCGAAGTTGATTAAACCATAAATTAAACCTGCTGCAAAAGCATCTCCTGTTCCGATTCTGTCAACGACGGGATTCACTTCCAGACTTTCTGTTTCGAAATATTGTCCGTTAACCAAAGCTCTTCCCTGAGTTGCCTGATTACTTGCTGTCACACCAATTCTGGTTTTATCAAATACTTTTTTGATGGAAGGAATTTCTTTCATTAATGTCTTAGCAGCCTCGATAAAACTGTCTTTATCATAACCGAAAGATGTTCCCAGTATTTCATTGATTTCATTTACACCACCGATGAAAATCGTAGAGTAGGAGATGAGTTCCTTAAGAACCGTGAATCCTTCTTTTCCATATTTCCAAAGATTGGAACGATAGGCTGGGTCAGCAGTAATTTCAATTCCTTTTGAATAGGCTAATTGCAAACCTTGTTTCAAAGTTTCATAAGCACCTTCCGAAATTCCGGGAGAAATTCCTGTCCAGTGGAAATATTCTGCACCTTCCAAAGCTTTTTCCCAATCTACTTGTTCTGGTTTGATGTTAGCAAAAGAACCGTTTAATCTGTTGTACGAAATTCTGCTGGCGCGCATTGCAGAACCAACTTCTAGGAAATATAAACCAATCGGATGTTCTGTTCTGTTGACGAATTGTGTATCAATTCCGTAACTTTTCATTGTTGCAATGGCGGATTCTCCGATGAAACAATCAGAAACATTCGTGATGTGCTTGGTTTCGCATCCCATAATTGCTAAAGACGCACCGACGTTCATTTCTGTTCCTCCGAAGAAGAATTCCATTTCGCGGCTTTGTCTTAGCATTTTACTGTCGGACGGAGACAATCTCATCAATACTTCGCCAAAGGTTACAACTTTGCTCATTAATTTTTTATTTTTTCTAAACCTCGAAGGTTTGAGTTTTTACTTTATAAAATCTTCTCTAAATGGACTGAAAACATCTACCAAAATTCCGTCTTCCAGACATTCGACGCCGTGAAGAACATTCGAAGGAACGAAAAATGAATCGCCTTTTCCAAGGATTGAAATATCTTCGCCGATGTTCACTTCAAATTTTCCTTCTGCAACATAAGTCACCTGAATATGAGGATGTTTGTGTTTGTACCCAATTCCGCCTTTTTTGAAACGGACATTTACCATCATTACAGATTCGTCGTAACCGACAATTTGACGGTCGATGTATTCATCTATTTTCTCCCATTCTGTTGAATCGGATTTGTAATATATTTTGGATGTTTGTTTTGTTTCCATTTTTTATTCTAATTCTTTTTTGAACGCAAAGTCCGCAAAGATTTTTTATTTAATTCAATGCTTTTAAGGTCGCAAAGCCGCTTCGCTTAAATAAGCTTTTTATCTGTTGAATCACTCGCAGCCCGACTTGAGCGGAAATCCTTTTTTGCTTGTACTTTAGTTCTATTTAAACTGAAATGTTCTGCAAAAAAGATTGGGAGCGGAAGGCGGATTAAGCTGCCCTAATTATTTTTATCTTAAAAGTTGAAATATTCTTTAGCGTTAAAATAGCAAATATCTGCCACAACTTTTCCTACCAAATCCAAATCCTCAGGAAGTTCGCCAGACTCGATTTCGTTTCCTAAAAGGTTACACAATACACGTCTGAAATACTCGTGTCTTGGGAACGAAAGGAAGCTTCTGGAATCGGTCAGCATTCCTACGAATGTGCTGATCAATCCCATATTGGAAAGGGCGTTCAGTTGTTTTTCCATTCCGTCCTTCTGGTCAAGAAACCACCATCCGGAACCGAATTGTACTTTTCCTTTTACAGAACCATCGTTGAAATTCCCAATCATTGTTGCCATAATTTCGTTATCAGCAGGATTCAGATTGTAAATAATCGTTTTAGTCAATTTATCCTTAGAATCCAATGTGTTAAGAAATCTCGAAAGGTTCGCAGCCTGACTGAAATCGCCGATGGAATCCCAACCTGTATCTGGTCCAAGAACTTTCAACATTCTTGCATTATTGTTTCTCAACGCGCCCAAATGATATTGCTGAACCCAGCCAAATGAATGGTAAGTCTCGCCCAAGAACAACAAAATTGCTGTTTTGAACTGCTCAATCTGATGTGGCGTCAAGGTTTCTCCTTTTCTTTTGGTTTCAAAAATTGAGTTGATTTCTGAATCTGTAAACGTTTCGAAAGAAATGTTATTTAATCCGTGGTCACACAATCTGCATCCGTTGGCGTGAAAGTATTCAATCCTTTTGAGTAGCGCATCCTGTACATCCTTGTAAGATTGGATTTCGATTCCTGCAGATTCGCCTAATTTATCGATGTAGGAATTGTAATCTTCGTTGTCAATCAAAATCGCTTTGTCAGGACGGAAAGCTGTGCTAACTGTGATTCCAATGTTGTTTTCTTTGATTGTCTTATGATATTCTAAAGTGTCAATCGGGTCTTCTGTGGTACAAACCGTTTCCACATTTCTCATTTTCAACAATCCGTGAACTGATTTTTCCGGCGTTTGAAGTTGAGCTGAGACATTTTCGTAAACTGCATCTGCGTTTTTTTCGCTCAATAAATCGTAAACGTCGAAATATCTTGCTAATTCCAAATGTGTCCAATGGAACAAAGGATTTCTTAAGGTATTAGGAACCGTTTTTGCCCAAGCTGCGAATTTTTCTTTGTCAGAAGCGTCTCCGGTAATGAATTTTTCATTCACGCCCATCGTTCTCATCGCTCTCCATTTGTAATGGTCGCCACCAATCCAAACTTGAGTAATGTTCTCAAACTGACGGTTTTCTGCAATCTCTTTCGGAGGCAAATGGTTGTGATAATCGATGATTGGCTGTTTTTCTGCAAATCTGAAATACAACTCTTCAGCGAATTTGTTCTTTAATAGAAATGTATCTGTGATAAATGGTTTTGTAAGTGTACTCATAATATTAAAGTTAGAAGTTGGAGGTCAGAAGTCAGAAGACCAACTTTATATATTAGATTTTAATCAGTTTTTATTCGTTTGAAGGTTTTCCGATGGTTGCTAAAATTCCGCCGTCAACGTAGATGATTTGTCCATTGATGAACTGACTTGCTTCAGAAGCCAAGAAAATTGCTGTTCCAGCCAAATCTTCAGGATTTCCCCAACGGCCTTCCGGTGTTCTGCTGATGATAAATTCGTTGAAAGGATGACCATCAACTCGGATTGGTTCAGTCTGAGACGTTGCAAAATATCCAGGACCGATTCCGTTCACCTGGATGTTGTGTTTTGCCCATTCTGTCGCCAGATTTTTGGTCAGCATTTTCAATCCGCCTTTTGCAGAAGCGTAAGCCACGACATTGTCACGACCTAACTCGCTCATCATAGAACAGATGTTGATGATTTTTCCGGATTTTCTGGCAATCATACTTTTTGCAACCAATTGAGACATAATGAAAGGTCCGGTTAAATCTACATCGATCACTTTTCGGAAATCGGTGATTTCCATTTCCAAAGCTGGAATTCTTTTGATGATTCCGGCATTATTGATAAGGATATCGATCTGTTTGTGATTCGCTTCGATTTCTGCTACTTTTTCGGCAGCAATTTTTTCATCGGTCACATCAAAAATATAACCTGTTGCTTTGAATCCTTTTGATTGATAGTATTTGATAGCTTCTTCAAGTTTCGATGGAGTAGTGCTGGTTACCACAAGTTCTGCACCTGCTGATCCCAAACCTTCTGCCATTGCCAAACCTAAACCGTGTGTTCCGCCGGTGATTAAAGCTACTTTGCCTGTTAAGTCAAATAAATTTGTCATTTAAAAAATATCTTTAAATAAAATTTTATTTCTCGCTGATTTTACAGATTTGGCGAATTTTAAATTTGCTTGATTTGCTAAATCTGCGAGAGTTTATGTTCTATTTTAATTCATCAGTTTTTACAGCATCCATATCGCCGTAATCCATATTTTCTCCTGCCATTCCCCAAATGAAACTGTAGTTGGAAGTCCCAACGCCAGAGTGGATAGACCATTCCGGTGAAATCACGGCGTCATTATTTTTAAGGAAAATGTGTCTCGTTTCCTGAGGTTGTCCCATAAAATGTGAAACCGTTTGACCTTCTTCCAGATCGAAATAGAAATACGCTTCCATTCTTCTGGTGTGCGTGTGAGAAGGCATTGTATTCCAGACGCTTCCCTCGTGCAACTCGGTCATTCCCATTTGAAGTTGGCAAGTTTCCAAAACGCTGTTCACAATTAATTTGTTGATGGTTCTTCTGTTCGCATATTTTGAATCTCCCAATTCCACGATTTCTGCTTCATTTTTGGTAATTTTTTTAGTTGGGAAAAATTGATGAGCAGGAGCGGAATTGATATAAAAATAGGCGTTTTCTCCGGATAAACTTTCAAAAATAACTTCTTTATTTCCTTTTCCTATATATAAGGCTTCTTTGTTGTGAAGTTCGTAAACTGTTCCGTCCACCGTTACTTTACCTTTTCCGCCAACGTTGATGATTCCTAATTCTCTTCTGTCTAAGAAGTTTTCAGCTTTCAGTTCTTCGATGGTTTCCAGGGTTAATGCTTTGTCAACGGGTAAAATCCCTCCAACAATTAATCTGTCGTACATTGTGTAAACCAATTTGATTGTGTTTGGCTGGAACAAATCGTTGATTAGAAATTCTTCTCTAAGTTTTTCTGTTATGTAATTTTTGGCATCGTTCGGATGATGCGCGTATCTGAATTCGGATTGAGTCATATTATATAGGTATGTGAACTAAAAATTAATTTTGTGTAATCGATTGCATTCTCAAATGCTTTTTTCGGCACAATAAATTATCTCTGTAAATATAAATATAAATATTAACCAACACCTAAAAATTTGAAATATTTTATAACTTACAATAAATCAGTGATTTATTTTTGAATAATTTATTAATTCTCAAGAAAATATATCTGATTTTTGTGTATTATTTTGCACTGAATTGTAAAGTTGCGCAATATTTGATTTTTTTGTATTTCATACCAATTTTGTTAGAATAATCTTTAGTTTTAATATAAATGTCTGTAAATCAATGGTTTTAATTTTGCATAGTAATATGTGGAGTTAAGTTTTTAGTTTTTCAAATTCTTATCGATTTCATTGAAAAAAATCAGTTTTCTTAAAAAAATCGCTTGTTAAGTTAATTTTTGGTTAAAAAGAATGATACTGAAATCTCGATATCTATGACCAAATTATTCATTTCAAATGCTTGAATTCGATTTATTGATACATTAATTTGTTATTTTTTATGATATATAAGTGTTTTAAAATCAATAATTTGTAAATTTTTTTTATCTATTTTTATTATTATGTTAAGTCAATATGAATAAAAAAAAACTTTTTTTTATTTGTCAATTAAAAAATAATCTTAGTTTAGACGAGTTGAGAAATTGTAGAAATTTTAAGTGCAATCGATTGCATTTTTAACACAGATTTTAAGACTCATTATTCAGTCAAAAAATTATTACTAATTATAAAAACTAAAAAATATCTATGAGTGGTTTAAAACTAGGTATTCAAAGTGCTTTTATTAAAACGACGATCGCATCTGTTTTTTTGCTACCAGCATTTGGTTTGGCTCAGGAGTTAATTAAGGTTTCAGGAAAAATTACTTCTGACCAAAACAAGCCTGTGCAAAATGTAGAAGTCACTGTAAGAAACTCAAAGTTTTCTACAATGACGAACAAAGCAGGGCAGTACGAGTTAAACGTTCCAAAAAATGCAACACTTGTGATTCGTTCTAAAGGATTTGAAGAGCAGGAAGTAGAGGTGAACGGAAAAACGGTTGTGGATGTTGTTTTGGCAAAGTTTGACTCGAGCAAAGAAAAAAATATCGATGAAGTGGTTCTTGTCGGATATACAACGGTTTCTAAAAAAGATGTTACCAATTCGATTGCTTCTGTAAAAGGTGACCAGTTGAACGATATGCCTGTGAACAGTGCTGCGGAAGCCATCCAAGGTAGAATGGCAGGTGTTCAGGTGACTTTTGGAGAAGGTTCTCCTGGTTCTGATCCGGAAATCAAGGTGAGAGGTGGAACTTCTATTACGCAGGATAATGCGCCGCTTTACATCGTAGACGGAATCCAAATGGATAATGCATTGTCATTGATTTCACCAAAAGAAATCGAATCTATCGAGGTTCTGAAAGATGCATCTTCTACTTCTATTTATGGAGCAAGAGGTGCCAATGGTGTTGTATTGATTACTACAAAAAGCGGTAGAAAAAATGCGAAGACTTCTGTTAACTATAATGGTTACACTGGTGTAAGAACTCTTGCGAAGCAACTTGACGTGATGAGTCCGTACGATTTTGTATTGTATCAATATGAACTTTACAACAGAGATGGCGATCCTCAGTTACACGATAAGTTTATCAGTCTATATGGTAATTATGAAGAAATAAAAGATGCTAATGGAGTTATACTAGATCCAGGAATCAATAGATATAAAACAATCCAAAGAAGAGATTGGCAGGAAGAAGTTTTTGGAAAAGAGGCTTTCAACTTTACCCATAATTTGAATATTTCTGGAGGAAATAATAACTCTGCGTTTACTTTGTCATTAAACCACGTGGAGGAAGACGGAATTATGATCAACTCCGGCTATAAAAGAAATATGGCGAACTTCAAATATGATTTTGACATCAGCAAAAAATTGAAAGTTGGGTTGACGGCAAGATACAGCCAGACTTTTATTAACGGTGCCGGAACTGCAACTGCTGGTTCACAAAGTACCAACAGATTGAGAAACGTTATCCGATACAGACCATTTGAAAATGGAATAAGTGCAGGAACTGGTTCTGATGAGTTTGCGACTGATGACTTTGCGGCAACCAACTTGGTCAATCCAGTTTTGCTTGCCAACAACGAAATCAAATATAACAATACAGACAACTTATTCTTAAACGGAGTTATTACTTATAATATCTTCAAAGATTTGACTTTCAAAAGTGTAATCGGATATGTTCAGAATGATCAGGAACTTCAACAATTCTCTGGTCCGAAAACCTATTTGTCAAGAATCAACGCGGATATGTCTGTTGTACAATTGACCAATACGCAAACCAGAAGAATTACGAATACAAATACTTTAGCCTATAAAAAGAAATTTGGCAACAGCAAATTGGACTTATTATTAGGACAGGAAATTGTACAAACCGATGGTAATAAAACTGATTTGACTGTAAGATATATTCCAACATCAATGTCAGCAGAACAAGCTTTTGCAAACATTATTTTGGCAGCTCCGCCAGCAGGATTGATTCAGGATGCACCTTATGCAGGTGTTTTGCCTCCAGGTAGATTGGCATCATTCTTCGGTAGAGCAAACTATATTTATAATAACAAATATATCGCAACTGTATCGATAAGAAGAGATGGATCCAACTCTTTTGGACCAAATAACAGATGGGCCAACTTCCCATCAGCATCATTGGCTTGGAAAATCGGAGAAGAGAATTTCTTAAAGGATTCCAGAATGATTAATGATTTGAAGCTTCGTTTAGGATACGGACAATCTGGTAATGACAGAATTGCTTCTTTCCTTTATAGTACATTTTACAATCCTTCCAGTGCTTATGGTTATACTGGCGGTGTTGGAGTAATTACCGGATCTGCACCAGGAAATATTATGGCTAACCCGAATATCAAATGGGAAGCTACTGTTTCTAAAAATGCAGGTGTAGATTTCACAATCTTCAACAAGAAAGTTTATGGAGCAATCGACGCTTATATCACAGATACAAAAGATTTGTTGTTATTGGCAAAAATTCCTCAGACATCCGGCTATGAATATCAATATCAGAACTCTGGAAAAACTCAGAACAAAGGTCTGGAATTGAGTTTAGGAGCAATCGTTGTAGGTAATGAAAATTTCACTTGGAAGACAGATTTCAACATTGCTGCTAATAAAAATACGATCAAAAGTTTAGGCTCATTGACGCAATCCGGATCAGATTATTATTTGGTTCCTTCAGGTTGGGTTAATAACTTATTCGATTTCAAAGTTCAGATCAATAAGCCTGTTGGGATGTTCTACGGCTATGTAACAGAAGGCCGATATGAAATCAGCGATTTTGATTTTAATCCGGCAAACAGTACCTATAAACTGAAAGCAGGAATCGCAAGTTCAGGTTCCGTGGCTTTAGGAAACAAATTGCCACAGCCGGGAGATCTCAAACTGAAAGATTTGAATGGCGACGGTATCATTGATAACAAAGATCAGACAGATCTTGGAAATGCGCAGCCAAAATTCTATGGCGGTTTCAACCAGACTTTCAAATACAAGAATTTTGATATGAGCTTGTTCTTCAACTTCTCTGTTGGAAACAAAGTTTATAATGCCAATAAAATCGAATTCACAACCAAATACCAATACACAGACCAAAATATGTTAGGCGATATGGCGAACAGATGGAGATGGTTCAATGACGAAGGTGTGAAAGTAACAGATCCTACAGCATTGGCAGCGCTGAACGCCAATACCACAATGTGGGTGCCAACAGGTGGTAACTATTTCTTACATTCTTATGCAATAGAAGATGGATCTTTCCTGAGACTGAATAACGTTACAATCGGTTATTCATTAACAAAAGATGCGCTGAAAGCATTGGGTATTACTAATTTAAGATTATATGCTACGGCAAATAACGTATTTACAATTACCGGTTATTCAGGATATGATCCAGAAGTGAGTACCAGAAAAAGTACTTTGACTCCGGCTGTAGATTATGCCGCATTTCCGCGAAGCAGATTTTTCCTAACAGGTGTTGATATAACTTTCTAATTCAAAAAAAATGAAAAAACATAAACTTTTAATTGCAATATTAAGCTGTGCACTCACTTTCTCTACAGTGACTTCTTGTGATAAGTTTTTAGATGCCGAAAATATTTCTAATTCTAACGAAGAACAACAGTTCGACAGCACAGCAGATACCTTCACAGCACTGATTGGTGTTTACAACCAAATCATTGGTGACGATGGATACGGACAGAGAATCAGTTTGTATTTTCCTCAGTCGGGAGATGACTTCAAAACTTCCGGAGATTTTAACTGTAATGATAGAAGAGGATTGAGTACTTATGGTGCTTGTACTTCTAACCCGGATCTTAATAAACCTTTCCTAAAATTATATTCAGGAATAGAAAGAGCAAACCTTGTCATCAAGAATATTCCATTATCAAAAGTAATGCAGACAGGTTCTGATGCTGAAAAAAAATTGATGAACCGTTATTTGGGAGAAGCTTACACATTGAGAGCTTTGTTCTATTATGACTTGATCAAAAACTGGGGCGATGTTCCTATGCAGATGGTTCCGTCTTCTGATTTAGAGTCGGTATATCTTCCAAAAACGGACAGAGACGTGATCTACGATAAGATTATTGCTGACTTGGCTGTGGCATCAACAATGGTTCCTTGGAGATCAGAAGCTGCAACAAGCAACACCAGAATCACAAAAGCGGCTGTGAAAGGTCTTAGAGCAAGAATTGCTTTGGCTAGAGCTGGTTATTCTTTGAGAAGAGAACCAAGAATTATGGCTAAAGGTTCAAACGCTCAGCTTTACTATCAGATTGCTTATGACGAGTGTAAATCAATTATGACAGAAGGACAACACGGATTAAACGCCAACTTCGAAGCGGTTTTCAGAGCGTTGCACGATAATACAGAAGATGGAGCTCACGAAGTTATTTTTGCAGTGGGCGCCTTTGGAGGTAACGCAGCAACAGACAGTAAAATCGGTTACTACAACGGAATGAGACACGGCGATAATTCTCTTTGGAAAAGTAGTGGAGGTATCAATGCACTTCCGGTTTACTTTTACGAATTTGGGAAATTTGATGTAAGAAGAGATCTTACCGTAGCTTCTATGCAGATCACTGACGCAAATCAGGCAATTCTTGCAACAGCCGCTGTATGCACTGATGGAAAATTTAGAAAATCTTGGACAGGTGTTACAGGAACTGCTCAAAACTTAGCAATCGACTGGCCTTTATTAAGATACTCTGATATTTTATTAATGTTTGCAGAAGCCGATAACGAAATCAATGGTTCGCCGTCCGCAGAAGCAGTGAACGCTGTGCAGCAAGTCAGAAACCGTGCTTATGCAGGAAACCTTGGCCAGGCAGGAACAATCCCGACTGACAAAGCAGGATTCTTTAATTATATCGTTCACGAGAGATTATTGGAATTCGGAGGCGAAGGTCTTAGAAAATATGACTTGATCCGCTGGAACTTATTGGCGACCAAAATTGCTGAAACAAAACAAAAGCTTACTCAGTTTAGAGAGGGAACCGGTCCGTATGCGAATGTACCTTCTGTTTTATATTATAAGGATTCACCCTATGATAGAACAAAAACCGCGCAGGCAGCACTTAATGCAATAGATGTTTATGTGCCTGCAGGTGTGAGTAGAGCAGATGTTTATTATACACCTTCTTTGGCAACCGCGCCAACGGGTTATAAGACAGCCAACTGGAGAGTTGCGATAACTGCAGATTATATCAGCAGTCCTTCAAAGGGTTATGCTCAATATTTTGAGGCGAACAGAAAAGAATTGTTCCCGATCTACGATGATATTATCTTATCTAACTATAATCTGAAACAGGATTACGGATACTAGAAAATCAAATTCTTTTTTCTAAAGAATTTTTAAGTTATTATATTTTTAATTTTTTTTGAAGATTCACTCCGTCAGGGTTTTATATCCTGATGGAGCTGATTCTAAGGCTTCTATTGCCTTATCTCAAATAGAAAAAGTACAACTATTATTTAAAATTAGTTAATGAAATGGGCTCGTTGATGACAACACTAATTATAATAATTTAAGCATTATTTACCAGACAATTAACTCAATTAAAATAAATTCTAGATGAATAAAATTAAACTCATTTATGCGTTCCTTTTACTTGCATTTATGCAGGTTTCGGGGCAATCAGTGACATTCAGCGATGCTAAAGGCTGGATTGAAACTGCGTTTGTAAAGTGGCAGCCTGTGCAAAATGCGGGCAAATACAATGTTTACTATTCCGGAGAAGGTATAGTGAACAAACCGGTTGATGATTATTTGATCCGCAGTTATGGATCCTATTTCAGAGCCGATGTTTTGGGACTGAAAGCAGGAAATTACACCATTACCGTAAAACCTGTCATTTTAGGAATTGAAGGTGCTGGTTCTACGACAAGTCCTCTGACAGTGCTTCCTCACGATAGAAACGGTTTCGCTTTCAACGGTGGCAGAGTTCCAGGTGGTTATAAAATGGACGGGACACCGAAAGACAATGCCATCATTCTTTACATTACTCAAAAATCAAAGGATTCAGTGCCATTCAATGTAATTACGAAAAGTAATGGCGGAACTACGGCTTATGTTGGATTTCAGAACATCTTATATGGTATCAAAAAAGGATATGATACAAGACCGTACATTTTCCGTTTGGTAGGCAACATCACAGATGCTGTGACTATGGAAGGTGGAGATTTTGTCATCGAAAATGATAATAATGCCAACAGCTATATAACTGTAGAAGGTGTTGGAGATGATGCCACAGCCAATGGATGGGGAATCCGAATCAAAAACGCAACAAACATCGAAGTCAGCAATCTTGGTTTCATGAACTGCGACAGCAGCGAAGGTGACGATATCGGTTTACAGCAAAATAACTCCTATGTTTGGATCCACAACAACGACCTTTTCTACGGCGACGCTGGTAGCGATGCAGATCAGATCAAAGGTGATGGTGCATTGGACAACAAAGGAAGTTCTTACAACACGTTTTCTTACAACCATTTCTGGGACAATGGGAAAGCCAGCTTATTAGGACTTAGTGAAAATACAACGGTTGGTCTTTATGTGTCTTATCATCACAACTGGTTCGATCATTCAGATTCAAGACATCCGAGAGTGAGATTCTATTCTGCTCACGTTTACAATAATTATTTTGACGGCATTGCAAAATACGGTTCTGGTTCTACAGAAGGTTCTTCTTTATTTTTAGAAGGCAACTACTTCCGTAATGCCAAAAATCCAATGATGATTTCCCTTCAGGGAACAGACGTTTGGAATCCGACAAAACAAATGAACGATCCTGCCAACCAGGGAACTTTCTCCGGCGAAGATGGCGGAATGATCAAGGCATTCAACAATACAATGGATGCAGATCTTGGGACAAATTCTATGCGTTTTGTAGCGTATGCAGATCCAAATCCTTTATTCAATATCGAAGGAAAAATCAGTTCTTTAACAGATTTTGATGCTTATTTAGCCACAACTCGTGGAGAAACTGTTCCTAATACGGTGAAATCAAAAGTAGGTGCAAAAACTTACAATAACTTTGATACAGATGCTTCGCTTTATGTTAAGAATTTGACGGTGCAGGATCCAGCAGTTGCAAGAGACCAAGTGAAAATGTATGCCGGAAGAGTTGAAGGTGGAGATTTAAAATGGGTTTTTAACAATGCGGTTGATGACAAATCTTACGCTGTAATTACAGGATTAAAATCTGCTTTGACCAACTATGGAACCAATCTAGTTTACATTCAGGCAGAAGGAAGCAGCCAGACTTTGGTAAACACTTCTGGAAACAAAGATCAGACGATAGCTACAGGTTCAGCAATTGCTCCAATTGTTTTCACCTGGGGTGGCGATGCAACAGATGTTACGGTTACAGGAATTCCTGCTAACGGACTTTCTTTCACGAAAGATGCATCTGCTAAAACACTTACAATCACAGGAACGCCAACAGTAACAACCAGCTATACAGTAACAACAGTAGGTACTGGAAGTACAGTTTCAATCAGCGGAACGGTTAAAATTGGTCCTGGAAATCCTGGTGAACCAGACGGAATGATCCACAACTTTACTACTTCGGGTAAAATCAGTACGTTCTACACCATTACCGGAAATATGAATTCCACAGACGGAACCCAGTCTTATGACGGATTGACATTAACCAAGCGTCTGAAAATGGAATCTGCAACAAGCATCAATTATACAACGACGGATGTTTCCACTTTGACATTGGTTTTCGATGCAGATTTTGTGAAGAATGTGAAATTTGACGGAACCAACTATCCAGCAGTGAACGGAATTGTGACCATCCAAAATATTGCAGCCGGAGCGCACAGCATCACAAAAGGTGATACAACCAACTTGTTCTACATCAAAACTGCTTATGCCAATATGGCGACAAATGATATCAACAAATTGAAAGTTTCGGTATATCCAAATCCAGTGTCTGATTATTTATACATCAACACGGCTGGCGAAAAAGTTCAGAGTATCAAAGTTTACAATTTTGCCGGTGCTTTGGTTAAGAATTTGGCTGGTGCAAAATCAGATTCAATCGATTTGAGAAGTTTGAACACAGGTAACTACATCATCTTTATCACAACTGATAAAGGTACAGTTACCAAAAAAATTATCAAAAAATAACCATACATAGACTAATGTCAGTCTGAAGTTTCAGATCACATTATTTAATTGTTAAATCATACAGGTTTTCATCCCGCACGGGATGGAAACTTGTATATTTAAAAACATCAGTAAAAAATGAAGCAGTCCAAAATCAAAAATCTTTTATTGTTTTTTTCTTTCATTCTCGTTTTGATTAGTATCAATTCTTTTAGCATTAATGAAATTAATTCTGAAAAAATTTATACAGTCGCAAAAGACGGAACGGGAGATTTTCAAACAGTTCAGGAAGCAATTGATGCAGTTGGAAACGGACTTCAAACCACTACTAAAATCTTTATTAAAAAAGGAACTTACAGAGAAAAGGTCACAGTTCCAGCTACCAAAGGTCCAATCATTTTTGAAGGCGAAAGTCTTACCGAAACGATTATTATTAATAACGATTTCGCTTCCAAGAAAAACGCTGAAGGCAAAGAATTCGGAACAACCGGATCATCCACTATTTTTATTTTTTCTAATGATTTTTCAGCGAAGAATATCACATTTCAAAATGACGCCGGAAAAGTTGGGCAAGCTGTTGCTGTTTTAATTACAAGCGACCGCGTGATATTTGAAAACTGCAGATTTATCGGTTTTCAGGATACATTGTACTTGAAAGGTCAGCAGGACGATCCATCAAAAACGAAAGAAGTCCGCAGTTATTTTAAAAACTGTTACATCGAGGGAACAACGGATTTCATCTTCGGAGCGGCAACAGCTGTCTTCCAGAATTGTGAAATTTTCGCCAAAGAATCCGCAACCTATCTTACGGCAGCTTCAACACCAGAAGGTAAAAAGTACGGTTTTGTTTTCATCGATTGTAAAATTACTGGCGATGCAAATCCACAATCGGTTTATCTGGGAAGACCTTGGCGGCCGTTTGCGAAAACAGTTTTCATTAATACAGAAATCAGTGATGTCATAAACCCCGAAGGCTGGCACAATTGGAACAAACCCGATGCAGAGAAAACTACTTTCTACGGAGAATTCAATTCCAAAGGAATGGGTGCAAATTCTGAGAAAAGAGTTGCCTGGTCTCATCAATTATCAAAAAAAGAAGCGAAAGAATATTCCATCAAAAACATCCTCTCAGGAAATGACAACTGGAATTTTAAAATTAAATAAATCTAATATTTAGAAGTCAAGTTTAGTCTAATTTCTAAAGTCTAACTTCTAAAATCTAATCTTAAAATGAAAAACACCATTCTAAAATCCATCTACTCAGGAATTCTGATCAGTTTCATCAGCTGTTCAGCCCAAACCGATGTGATTCAGAAAATCAAAAAAGAAGGAAGCAAACCATTTTCCTACGCCGAATTATCAGTCAAAGAAGGCGGGAAATGGGAAGGTAATAAATACATTGGCGGAACTTTCAAAAATATCACAGAACTTTCCCTTCATGCGGAACATACAGACCATTCCTCTTACATCAGATACGAAGGAATCGGTTTGGAAAACAACCAGGTTGGTTACAGATTGTACCTCGACTGGAGAAATGCCACCGATATTTTCGGTAAAAAAGTAACCACTTTAGTTTTACCCGAAGTTGGACAGGACGGCTTCGAATCTTACCACCACGATGCACCTTGGGGACAGGATATTTTGAAATCCGGACGTACAATTGGCGTTGGTTCTTACGGAAGATATGACGAGCAAAATGACTTCGTCGAAACTTTTAAAATCGTAAAAAATACCGAAGTAAAAGTGACGAATGAAGCCGATAAATCTTTCGCAACCATCAATTATAAAGGCTGGAAAACCTGGGGCGATGCAGTTGATTTACAATCCAAACTCACGATTTTCAACAAAGACCGTTTCGTGAAAGTGGATTTATCTTCAGATCAGACGCTTTCCAATTTGTGTACCGGGATTGTTGCGATCAAAGATATCCCATTTAGACAAGTTGTTAGCAAAAACAAAAAATGGGCTTACATCGCAACTTACGGTCAGCAGACTTTAGCCAAAAAAGAAGACAATCTCGGAATGGCAGTTTTTTATCCCATCGATAATTTTGATAAATATATTAAGACAAAATCCACACACGTTATTGTTTTCAAAAAAACTAAAAGTGTAGCATATTACTTTCTTGGCGCCTGGTCTCAGGAACCAAACGGCTTGAAAACTGAAACAGAATTTTACAAAGATTTAGATAACAAATTAGACCAATTGGACAAAGACGGGAAATTGTAAATTGATTTAATGATTACAATTTAATATGCAAAATCAAAAATCTGAGAGACAAAAAAATTAAACAGATATAAACTTTATAGACATTATATCTAATTAAAAAATAAAAGAATATGAAATTTCAAACTCTAAAAATATTATCCATCGCAGCTTTTACATCCGTAATGTTTCTTTCTTGCGCTCAAACTAAAACTGCAACCACTTCAAAAGTAACAACAGAAACTTCAGCAGGAAAAACAATTCCGACAAACCTGAAATGGTCCGAAAGAATGATGCTTTCCGAAATGAAACGTTTCCCTGATGCTTGGATGCTGGATTTCCACAAAACACCGAAATGGAGTTATCCAAACGGTTTGGTTTTGAAAGGCGCAGAAGAATTGTACAAAAAGAACGGTAAGAAAGAATATTTTGATTATATCAAAGGTTACGCAGAAGAGATGGTAAATGCAGATGGAAGCATCAAAACCTACAAGATCAAAAATTATAACATAGATATGCTGAATTCAGGCAATGTTTTGCTGTATCTATATTCTGTTGACAAACAAGACAAATATCTGAAAGCTTTACAATTACTAAGGTCTCAATTGAACGATCATCCAAGAACTTCCGAAGGTGGATTTTGGCACAAGCAAATCTACCCGCACCAAATGTGGCTGGACGGATTGTATATGGGCGAACCGTTCTACGCCAACTACACGCAGATGTTTGACAAAGGAGATTCAGCAAACAAAGCTTACGACGATATTATCAATCAATTCGATTTGATTCAAAAACATCTGAAAGATCCAAAAACTGGATTGTTATACCACGGTTGGGACGAGAGCAAAGAGCAAGCTTGGGCAGACAAACAAACCGGACTTTCTCCCAATTTCTGGGGAAGAGCGATGGGTTGGTACGGAATGGCCATCGTAGATGTTTTGGATTTCCTTCCACAAAATCATCCAGGAAGAGCAAGATTGATTTCTTACCTAAATTCCTATTCCGAAGCTTTGGTAAAAGTGCAGGATTCGAAAACGGGACTTTGGTATCAAGTATTGGACAAAGGTGGTGAAAAAGGAAATTATCTGGAAGCTTCCGCATCGTCTATGTTCGTTTACACATTTGCAAAAGGTGCAAGGAAAGGCTATTTGCCAACATCTTACAAGTCAGTTGCAAAGAAAGGTTATGACGGAATCATCAAAAATCTAATCTCTGTGGAAAAAGACGGAACGGTTAATCTAAATCAAAACTGTGCAGTCGCAGGTTTGGGCGGAACGCCTTATAGAAGTGGGACTTACGAATATTACGTGAACGAAGAAATCCGCTCCAATGACCCAAAAGGAACTGGACCATTCATCCTCGCAAGTTTGGAATTAGAGAAATAATAAACACATTTTTGTCATTCCGAAGGAATCTCTACAGCTAAATTTAGATTCCTACGGAATGACAAACACACTTTATTTTCTTTGATGAGTTTTACGTCTTTGCGAACCTTAAAAATATTTTCAATAAGTTCAAAAAAAATCTTTGCGGACTTTGCGTTAAAAAATCTTCTAATAAAAATAGAAATTTGAAAATCAACAAAAAACATATCATCCTTTCATTGTTTGCCTTATCAATCAATCAATTGGATGCACAAAAAACAAAACCTTACGTTTCGGAAGTTTGGGTTTCAGATTTGGGAAACGGAACTTACAAAAATCCTGTTTTATATTCTGATTATTCAGATCCGGATGCGATTCGTGTTGGCGACGATTATTTTATGACGGCTTCCAGCTTCAACGAAACACCAGGTTTACCGATTCTTCATTCAAAGGATATGATCAATTGGAAACTGGTCAATTACGCCATCACAGATTTAATTCCGAAGGAAACTTACAACGTTCCGCAAAGAGGAAATGGCGTTTGGGCGCCAAGTATCCGTTTTCACAAAGGCGAATATTTTATCTATTGGGGAGATCCGGATTTCGGCGTTTTTATGGTGAAAACCAAAGATCCTTTTGGAAAATGGGAAGATCCGGTTTTGGTACTGGAAGGCAAAGGTTTGATAGACACTTGTCCGCTTTGGGATGACGACGGAAATGCTTATCTCGTCCACGGTTGGGCAGGAAGCCGTGCCGGAGTAAAGAGTATTTTGACCATCAACAAAATGAATCCCGAAGGAACAAAAGTTCTGGACAAAGGCGTTCATATCTTCGATGGCCACGATGCGCATCCAACGGTTGAAGGTCCAAAATTTTATAAAAGAAACGGCTATTATTACATTTTTGCGCCTGCTGGCGGCGTTGCAACCGGTTGGCAATTGGTTTTGAGATCAAAGAATATTTATGGACCTTATGAAGAAAAAATAGTTCTGGAACAAGGCAAATCAACAATCAATGGTCCACATCAAGGTGCTTGGGTTGATACGCCGAAAGGTCAGGATTGGTTTTACCATTTTCAGGATGTAGATGCTGGCGGAAGACTCGTTCATTTGCAACCGATGAAGTGGGAAAAAGATTGGCCTGTAATGGGAATCGATACAGATAAAAACGGAATAGGAGAACCAGTTCTGACTTATAAAAAACCAGAAGTTGGAAAAATATTTCCAATAGAAACACCAGCAGAATCAGACGAATTTAACGATGATAAAATTGGTTTGCAGTGGCAGTGGAGCGCCAATGAAAACATCGTCTGGTCAGCTAAAATTCCCGGAAAAGATTATTTAAGATTATTCTCGATTAAAACGCCTGAAGGTGCAAAAAACCTTTGGAACGTTCCGAACTTATTAACTCAGAAATTTCCTGCACCAAACTTCGTTACAATAACCAAAGTGAAATTATTCCCTGAAGATGCGAAAGAAGGTAAAGTTGCCGGACTTTTGGTAATGGGAACAGATCACGCTTCCCTTGTAATCACAAATAAACCAGATGGTTATTATCTGCAATTAAGGAAAGCACCTAAAGCTGAAAAAGGCGGCGAAGAAAAAATCCTTAACGAAATCAAATTAAAATCAAACGAAGTTTACCTGAAAGTGGATGTAAAAGAACCAAACGGAATCTGCACTTTCAGCTACAGCGAAAACGGGAAAAGTTTTGAAAATATCGGAGAGCCATTTCATGCAAAACCAGGAAAATGGATTGGTGCCAAAGTCGGAATCTATTCTGTAAGCGATCCAAAAGTTTCAAGAGGCGGCTACGCAGATTTTGACTTTTTCAGAATTACAAAAAAATAAATCGAATAAATTATTAATATTAAAATGAAATTATCTTTTAAAAATATCTCAGCCGCATTTTTTGTTGCAGCATCATTACTGATGACGGCGCAAACGGAGCAAGATAATCAGAAAGAAAAAATAGTTCAACCTTCCAAAGACAAAAGCACAACTAACATTTTTCTGGCTGGCGACTCCACATTGACGGATTATTCCTTGGAAAACAATTATCAAGAAAAGCGATATCCACAGCAAGGTTGGGGCGGCGTTTTTCAGGAGTTTTTTGTGGCGGACAGTCTTAAAACTTTGAAAACTTCCGCGCTCACAAAAAATGTTTTAGTAGTTGACAAAGCCAAAGGCGGAAGAAGCACACGAACTTTTTTCCAAGAGGGAAGATGGCGTTATATTTTTGAAAATCTGAAACCAAAAGATTGGGTTCTGATTCAGTTTGGTCACAACGACGAATCTGAGAAAAAAGTCGATAGATATGTGGATATTGCAGGTTACAAAGAGTATTTGAGATTGTACATTCATCAGGTTCGTGAGAAAGGTGCAACGCCAATTTTGGTAACACCGGTTTCCAGAAATTATCCTTGGAAAGATGGCGTTTTGGGCGACAGTCACGTAGATTATGCCAAAGCAATGATAGAAGTTGCGCAAGAACAAAAGGTAGATTTGATAGATCTCAACAGACTTTCTCGCGAATTTTTAACCAAAAAAGGAAAGGATTTTGTGACCACCACTTACTTTATGAATCTCCCCGAAGGCAAATATTCCGCTTATCCAAACGGACAAAAAGACGATACACATTTCCAGCCGGAAGGTGCAAAAGCAATGGCACAGATTGTTTACGACGAATTCAAAAAAATTGTGACTAAGAAATAAAATTAAAATATCCAGAATCTCGGTTCTGAAAATCAAAATAAGTATAATGAAGAAATCGATTAAATTATTAGCGTTAGGCTTAGCGACATTATTTTCAGCAAACAGCTTTGCGCAACTGCAGACCGCTGATCTTTACAAAAATGTGGAATTCAAAATGCCAAAAGTTGCCGAGACTTCTTTTCCTGCAACTTCGGTTAGCATCAAAGAGTTTGGTGCAATCGCAGGCGGAAATGTAAAAAATACTGAAGCTTTCAAAAAAGCAATCGCAAGCATTAGCCAAAAAGGCGGTGGGAAAGTCATCGTTCCAAGAGGAATCTGGATGACTGGTCCGATTGTTTTGCAAAGTAATATCAATCTTCATTTGGAAGACGGTGCGATGATCATTTTCAGTAGGGATTTTGCGGATTATCCTTTGGTGGATGTCAGTTTCGAAGGTCTTAACACAACCCGTTGTCAGTCTCCGATTTCTGCAAAAGGCGCAACCAATATTGCCATCACAGGAAATGGCGTAATCGATGGAAGCGGCGATGCTTGGAGATACGTTAAAAAAGGAAAAATGACAGACGGACAATGGAAAGAATTACTTTCAAGAGGTGGTGTTTTGTCTGATGATAAAAAAATTTGGTTCCCGACAGAAAGTTCCAAAAAAGGCTTCACAAGCACAGCCAATTTCAACATTCCTGAAAAATTGAAGACCAGAGCAGAATTGGAGCAGGTGAAAGATTTCCTTCGTCCCGTGATGGTAAGCATTGTAGAATGCGACAAAGTTTTGCTGGATGGTCCAACCTTCCAGAATTCACCAGCGTGGAATCTTCATCCATTGATGTCCACGAATTTGATTCTTAGAAATCTGAATGTCAGAAATCCTTGGTATTCTCAAAACGGAGATGGGTTGGATTTGGAATCTTGTAAAAATGTTTTGATTTATAACAATACTTTCGATGTTGGTGATGACGCAATCTGCATCAAATCCGGAAAAGATAAAGACGGAAGAGACAGAGGTGTTCCCACAGAAAATGTTGTCATCAAAAACAATACAGTTTACCACGCACACGGCGGAATCGTGATCGGAAGTGAAATGTCCGGCGGTGTGAAAAATCTTCACGCATCAGATTGTACATTTATCGGAACAGATATCGGACTTCGCTTCAAAACGACGAGAGGCAGAGGCGGCGTTGTGGAAAATATCTGGATGAGTAATATTGATATGATTAATATCCCGGCGCAGGTAATTGGTTTCAATATGTTCTACGAAGGTAATTCGCCGATTATTGAAGAAGATCAAAGTGCAGACGACGAGAAAAGAGTCGAAAAACAAATTCCTGTGACAGATGAAACACCGGTTTTCAGAAATGTATTTTTCAAAAATATTAATGCAACAAGTTCTTACGAAGCTTTATCACTAAATGGATTATCTGAAATGAACCTTAAAAACATCGTGATAGAAGATTCTTATTTCGATACCAAAAAAGCTTTAACCATCGTAGATGCAGACGGAATTACGCTTAAAAATGTAAAACTGAAATACAGCGAAGGAACTGGTGCAACAGTTTATAACAGCAAAAATATCGATCTTTCAGGACTGACTTTGGAATCTGCAAACAAACCGACAATCAAAGTTTTAGGAAACAAAACATCAGCAGTAAAACTTCCTAAAACCATTGCTAAAGAGCAAATTACGATTGGTAAAGATGTTGCCAAAAATGCAGTGAAATAAATTTATTTTTAAATTAAATATAACGGATGAAAACAAGAAAAGTGAATTTTAAACCAAACGGAAATGAAACTTTTATAAATGTTTTCATCCGTTTTTTTATGCTTTTGATTTCGGTTTCAAATCTTCATTCTCAAAGCGTAGAAAGACCGAATGCACAACCATACACGATAGAATCAACCTTCGAAAAACTGAAGAAAAAGCATCCTTTCATTCAACCTTTAAATCTCGAATTTCCAAAAAATATCAAGATTTCAAAAGATGTGGAATACAAAAATTCGGATAAAAGGTCTTTGAAAGCAGATATCTTTTATCCCGAAAATTCATCTCAAAAATATCCTGCGATTATTCTCGTTCATGGCGGTGGCTGGATTTCCGGAAGTAAGGAAAATGAGAGATTTCTTGCTCAGGAATTGGCTTCCAAAGGTTATGTCGCGATGGCCATCAATTACAGTCTAAGCGACGTCGCAAAATATCCAACGGCGTTTGAAGACATTCAAGACGCTTTGAAATTCCTCAAAAAACATCACAGAGAATTTTCAGTAAATAAAAGCAGAATCGCAATCGGAGGAGATTCTGCAGGTGCGCAATTAGCGACTTTAGTTGGCGTGAAAAATAAAGTACAAGCCATCGTCAATATTGATGGAATAGTGTCTTTCATTCATCCCGAATCAGAAGAAGGAACTTACGCAACTTACTGGTTTGGCGCGTCGAAATTGGAAAATTTTAAACTTTGGAAAGAAGCATCGCCGTTGGAGTATGTCGGAAAAAAAACGCCACCGACCATTTTTATCAATAGTTCCCAGCCGAGATTTCATGGCGGAAGAGATGATATGATTAAAATATTAAAGCAAAATAATATCTATTATGAAGTCCACGAAATCAAAGATTCTCCGCATTCCTTCTGGTTGGTTCAGCCTTGGTTTGATGAAACTTTGAAGTATGTTGTGGCGTTTTTGGATAAGGTTTTGAAAAAGTAAAATCCTCACAATTAAAGTCAGTTTTCTAAATGAAAAAAATCTTTTTTATATTTTTATGTCTGGATTCCATTTTAGGAATTGCACAAAATCCGTACATCACAATTACCGTTGCACAAGACGGAAGCGGAGAATTTACGTCTATTCAAAAAGCGATTAATTCGGTGAGAGATTTCGGTCCAGCTGAGGCTTTAATAAAGATAAAATCGGGAATTTATAATGAAAAAATAAGCATTCCGACTTCTAAGCATAAAATCACTTTACAAGGCGAAAATCAGGACAATACAATCATTACAAACGATGATTATTCGGGAAAAATCGATACGTTGAGTGAGACAATAACGACGTTCAATTCCTACACACTTTTGGTAATGGCGGATGATGTGAAAATTTCAAATCTGACTATTCAAAATACTTGGTGTAACAAAGGCCAGGCGGTTTCTCTTCACGTGGAAGGCGATAGATTTAGTATCAAAAATTCGAGAATTTTAGGCTGTCAGGATACGGTTTACGCGGGCGGAAATCACAGCAGACAATATTACGAGAACTGTTTTATTGAGGGAACTACAGATTTTATCTTCGGCACAGCAACTGCTGTTTTCAAAAACTGTACGATAAAAAGTCTAACTAATTCTTATATAACAGCAGCTTCTACAAATGAAAGTAAAAAATATGGTTTCGTTTTCTTCGATTGCCAATTAATTGCTAAAGAATATGTTACAAAAGTTTTCCTTGGAAGACCTTGGCGACCTTTTGCGAAAACAGTTTTCATCAATACAGAAATGGGAAATCATATTTTACCCGAAGGCTGGAATCCCTGGAAAGGCGACAAAATGTTTCCGGATAAAGATAAGACCACTTACTACGCAGAATATGGAAGTACAGGAGAAGGTGCAAATGCTTCAAAACGTATTGATTGGTCTCATCAATTAACTAAAAAAGAATTGAAGAATTATACTTTAGAAAAAATCTTTCAACAGTCGGACAATTGGATTCCATAAGTTTGTTGCACAGAATAAAATTTTCTATCATTCCCACAATTTTACTTTCCAGTTTCAATTTTGGGAATTTTTATGCAATCGATTGCTCTTTGTTTTGAATTGAAACTGCAATTTTTATCTTAAAATTAACATTTCGATAAAAATAAATTTAAACAAGTATTTAACGCTTGATTAGCTTCGATGCAAGAAATATTAATTAAACATTGATCTAAATTAATATTCAGTTCAAAAATAATTTAGAAAAGTAACAAGCAGATTATAAATAATTTTATATTAGAACCGTCGAAGTAATACATTAAAGAGTGTAATCGATTGCGCAGCTAAAATAAACAAACAACTATAAATTATTTTATCATGAAAAAATTATTATTTTCTTTAATGATTGCAGGTGTTTCTGCGGTAACTTTTAATGCGCAGAGCAAAACCTGGGATTTCAGTGACACGGCGAAATTTCCAGCTGGTACCATAGCTGCGGACAAAACTGTTGACGGTTTATCCTTTGTAACCGGAGGAAGCAGTCTTACCATCGCGACCAACAGTTTGGCGACTTTTGACGATGGCTATGCGCCAACACAGCGTCTGCAATTTGGAGGCAATAGTTATTCGGGATCTAACAATCCTGCCATTGGAACTACGGCAATGCCAACCAGACGATATATGCAATTTGCAGTATCGGACAAGGCGGTTATCAAATTTTATGCAAGAGGTGGTGGTGCTGGCAGAACTGTTTTGATTTCGGATGCGACTGGTAAAGTGTTGAGTGTTACAACATTTGCTGGCAACGGTAACACAGATATTGCGGTGACGTCTTATGTTCATAATGGTGCGGCCGGAAATATGATTATCTCTGCTGGCGGCGGCGATAACAGTCTTTATAAAATTGAATATACAGACAACTCCAGTTTGGCTGTAAATGGTGTAAAATCTGGTCTGAAATCCAATGCATTTTCTAGCGGTAACAAAATTTATATCAAAGATCTGGAGTCTAAAAATACGCAGATCAATGTTTTTTCTGCCAACGGAAGTTTGGTTAAATCCATTAAAACGGCTGTAGATATTGATTTTGACATTAATTCAAAAGGTATGTATGTGGTTAATTTGAAGTCAGATGCGGGTGAGAAATCTGTAAAAGTGATGATTAAATAAAAATCCGAAAATAAATTTTCTTCATATTATTTTTTAAGAAAACCCTTTGAACAACCGTTTGAAGGGTTTTGTTTGAAATAATCTTAGTTCAAAATTTTATTTTTTATTAAATAATGAGCAATTATTTTAAGTCTTTATTCTTAACAGATTTTTTGAGAATATGATTTTTTTAGAGATTTAGCTTCGATATTTAGTGAAATTAAGACAACCGATTGCGCAGGTTTTGAACTCAAAATTGTCATTTTTTTGTTTGAAAAATTAAATTGACAATAATAATTGCGCGTCATAAAGTATTATTGATATTGAGTTTTTAATAATCGTTACATAAAATTAATATTAATTTTAAAAAAAATATCTTGGATTTGAATAATAATTTTATATTAGAACCGTCGAATTATTACAAATAATTGTGTAATCGATTGCATAGAAAATTTAAACAAACAATTAATAAATCATTTCATCATGAAAAAATCATTACTTCTTTTAGCATTTGCAGTTGTTGCTACTGTAGGAAACGTGAAAGCTCAGACCACTTGGGACTTTGCATCTGCGGCTTGGCCAGTTACTAGTGGTGAACTTACCAGCACTGTGAAAAATAATCTTGCGCTAGTTCCCGGACCAGCAACTGTTGTAAATTTTGCAGCGGTAGAAGCTAGTACGGCTTCTTTCCCAGATGGATATCCCGGAACAAAACGTTTTAAACTGAATGGTGGTGGTTACACTTCTACAGGCGTGAACACTACGCCAACACAGCGTTATATTTATTTCAAAACAAATGGTAATTCATCGATTAACATCTGGTACAAAAACGGTGGTTCTGGAGATCGTACAATGTACATCGGAACCGGAACATCCATCTTGACTTCTAAAACTTATTCTAATTCTAATGATGGTTTGATTCTAACTTATGATTATGTTGGACCTGCTGCTAACATTTACATCTACGGAGATCAATCTCTTAACATCTACAAAATAACGGCAACTAACGTTGGTACAACTGTTCTTGGTGTAAACGATGTGAAAAAAGATATGAAAGCTACGGTTGCTACAAACGGAAACAAAGTAATGATTTCTAATCTTGAATCTAAAAATACTCAGGTGAACGTTTTCAATGCGAACGGATCTTTGGTAAAAGCAATGACAACTTCTGCTGATACTAACTTTGAAGTGAATACTAAAGGTTTGTATATCGTCAATCTTAAATCTGAAGCAGGTGAAAAATCTGTAAAAGTTTTAGTTAGATAAGACCATTTCTCAGGAAGTTACAAAGTCAATAAAAATTTAAATGAATTAAATTTTTCATTAATTAAAGTTTGATGAAACGCGATTTCATCAAACTTTTTTTTTCCTTTTTCTAAAAATATCAAATTTTCAAATCATTAATAATCAGTTTTTTTATCAATTTTTAATTGTTGATTCTGATGTTTTTTGATTCTCATTTTTCAAACTCATCTTAAAAGATTTATCCTAATGAAAAGAATTTTTCTATTATCTGCACTGCTTCTCATGTCTGCATTTCAGGTCAATATGAAAGCGCAATGTCCTGTTGCCGGTTGGGCTTCTACCAATGGTGTTACGGGCGGCGGAACAGCAACACCAACTGTTGTAACCACGTACGCAGAGCTGAAAGCGGCCGTCAATAGCACATCTGTGAAAGTCATCCACGTTTCGGGTCAAATTACATTTCCTGCAGCGGGTCGCCTTACTTTGAATAATCAAACTAATAAATCTATTTTAGGTTTAGCTGGTGCAAGATTGATCTCTACAGATCTTACGGCTGGCGGATCAGGAATTTTATATGTAAAAAATAGTTCTAATGTTCTTATCAAAAACATCACTTTTGAAGGTCCTGGAGCTTATGACGTAGACGGTAATGATAATATGACCATCGACAATTGTACGAATGTCTGGGTCGATCATTGTACTTTTCAGGATGCTCTGGATGGTAATCTTGATATCAAAAATGCTTCAGATTTGATTACAATTTCCTGGACAAAGTTTGAATATCTGAAAGCTCCGATTCCTGGAGGTTCTGGTGGAAGCAACGATCACCGTTTTTCTAATCTTTTCGGTTCTGGCGATGATGCCACTCAAGATGAAGGCAAATTGAGAATCACGATGCAATACTGTTGGTGGGCCAATGGCGTGAGAGAAAGAATGCCACGAGTGAGATACGGAAAAGTTCATCTTTTGAACAATTATTTCAACAGCTCTGTGAGTAACTACTGTATCTATGCAGGTTACAAAGCAGATTTATTGATTGAAAGCAATTATTTTGACGGCGTGAAAAATCCTATCCGTCTGGAAACTGGGAATTTCACAGCTGCTCAATCCGTTAATAATACATTCGTAGGGACTTCTGGAACCGCAGTTGGATCTGGATCTGCTTTTACACCACCTTATTCCATTAACAAAATCCCTTCTCAAGATGTGAAACAAACCGTGATGTCCGGTGCTGGAGCGGTTCTGCTTCAACCCACTGACTGTTTTTTTTTGGCAACAGGAGATGTAAATCTTAAAAATAATTCTGTGTCACTTTTTTATCCCAATCCAGCTTCCGAGCAGATTGCGGTTAAAGTTTTTTCTAAGGAAAATAGTCAACCGGTTCAGATTTCGGTGATGGATTTTTCCGGTAAGTCTGAAGGTGTTGTTTATAATGGAACTTTAAGCAAAGGAGACAATACAATCAATTCTATTTCTCTGAAAAAAATCAGCAAAGGTGTCAAATTATTTGTGGTGAAGACCAACGATGATTCTTACACACAAAAAGTAATTATAAAATAATTCTTAGAATTAAAATCAATCTTAAACATTAATCAAAAATTACCTATGAAAAAAAATCTCATCTTACCAGTGGCGCTTTTTTGCACGGTTACGATTTTCGGAATCGGAAAGAGCATCTCTTATTTCTCAGGTTCTGCGGATGAAATTTCAGCTTCAAATCTTGAAGGGAAAACTGAAAAAGCATCAAAAACTCAAACAAAACAATCCAGATATTCCAAAATAATAGAAGCAACTCCGGCATCGGTCAACTGGCCTTTAATCGCGGATGTTACAACAAAATCTCTGGAGGGTAATCTTGAATCTGTTGTGACTTATCCAACAGCCATTCTGAAAACTGAAGTCAACGCCAAAGTGGATTTCACAGGTGATGGAACTGCAGACAGCAATATCGATTTTTACCAGTATACAGGAACCAATACCAATAGCTGGACAGGAACAGGAAACATTTCAACTATTGATGATACTAAATATGTTCAGTTTGATGTGAATGCAACCAACAGCGGAACTTTTACAATCAATAAAGTTGAAGCTCTTGTTGGTGGCGCAGGAACCAGCAATATGTACTATCAGGCTTTCTACAGTTTGAATGCCGATTTTTCGGACAAAGTTCAGATCAAAAGTGCAACGCAGTTGACACCAAGTGGTAAATCTCAAGTATTGAGTGTAACTCTTGCCAATTCAGTAGTGATTTCTGGAAATCAGAAATTTTATTTGAGATTCTATCCTTATTTGGCAGCTGCTACAACAGGTAAACAATTTGCATTGAGAAATGTAAAAATCTCAGGAACAATGGAAGGTTCTGTGGCAAATCCTGCTACAGTTTCCACGACGGCTGTTTCTTCTATTTCCACAACAACAGCAGTAACTGGAGGGAACGTTTCCAGCAACGGCGGTGGAGCTGTATTCAACAGTGGTGTAGTTTATAGTACCAATCCAAATCCAACAATAGCTGATTCTAAAACTGAGGAAAATGCAACATCAGGATCTTATGTAAGTAATTTGCAAGGTTTGACAGCAGGAACAACTTATTATGTCCGTGCTTATGCTACCAATATTGCGGGAACATCTTACGGAGATCAGGTAAGTTTTACAACTTTGACAGATATTGTGGCACCAACGGTAGCTACAGTTTCTCAATCTCAGGTAACCAATAAATCTTTTGTAATCTCAGGTAATGTATCCGATTGGGGTGGAGCAAATGTAACCGATAGAGGAATTGTCTATTCCACCTCAGCAGATCCAACCATTGCCAATGCTGCAAAAGTTTCTACGGGAACTGGTCTTGGCGCTTTCTCTTCATTTGCTTTCGGAGTGATGCCTTCTACCTTATATTATGTGAGAACTTTCGCTACCAATTCTGCGGGAACTTCTTATGGATCACAAGCAACGGTAACAACCAAAGCGACAGAAACGGATGTTATCAAGACGATTGCAAAAGACGGATCTGGTGATTATACAACAGTTCAGGCAGCGTTTGACGCAGTTCCGGATAATTACACAGGAAGATGGATCATCCATATCAAACCTGGAACTTATACCGAAAGACCAACATTAACTCAGAATAAAACCAATGTATTTTTAATTGGTGACAATGCTGATACAACAATTATCACGAATAACATTTCTGCAGGCGCTATCAATCCGGATACTGGATCGGCTTACGGAACTTCTCTTTCTCAAACGATGGCGATTTTCGGTAATGATTTTACCGCGTCTAAAATTACGGTAGCTAATACATTTGTTAATTCTACTGCTAATACGCAAATCAATTCCTCAACTCAGGCTGTTGCTTTGAAGACTCAAGGTGACCGTCAGGCTTTTTATGATTGTAAAATCGTTGGTTATCAGGATACTTATTTAGGAAATAGTATTGGAAGAGCTTACTTCAAAAACTGTTACATAGAAGGAAATGTAGATTTTATCTTCGGTCGTCAGACTGTTGTTTTTGACCAGTGTACGACTTACATCAACCGTAATAACAGTGTGGTAACTGCACCTTCAACAGAATCCACAACCAAATATGGATTTGTGTTCTTAGACTGTAATTTGACTGTACCTGCAGATGGAACATTGGATTTCAACGGAACGGCAATCAGCAATTTCCATTTTGGTAGAGCTTGGCAGAATACACCGAAATCTGCTTTCATCAGATGTGCAACGCCAGCAATGCTGAATGCAACAGGTTGGACAACTCCAATCAACGGCGTACTTCCGGTAACGTTTGTAGAATATGGCAACACTGGAGCTGGCGCAACGCCGGAAAGATTGGCGCAAAGAGCCAATGGTGGAGTAGTGTTAGCGCAAACTGATGCTCAGGCCTTTACTATTTCTAATGTTTTCAAAAAAGAGACTGATCCTTCTTTCTTCTTCGACTGGATGCCGGAAGCTTCTGTAAATTTCAATTTTGAAACTTTAGCAGTGACCGATACCAAAGGACGTCAGAATCTTATTTACCCAAATCCTTTCGGAGATCAGGTTAATATCGCTTTGGATCTGAAATCTAATTCTGAAGTTTCAATTAATATTTTTGATGTTAATGGAAGAATCGTCAAAACAGTCAAGAAAAATGAAAGTAAAGGAGTTAGTAACTGGACTATCGATACCAAAGATTTGAGAACCGGACTTTACTTCTATAATTTGAAAACAAATTCAGGAGAATCATCTGGAAAATTAATTAAAAAGTAATTTTTCCCATAATGAGAAAGCCAATTTCATCCCGGTGGATTGGCTTCTCTATTGGTTGATCTTTTATAATTAATTTTCAAAAAGAAATATGAAGCATCACTGCAGAAATTATTTTAAAAATTCACAGAGACTCAGAATATTACTTGTTTTTATGAAAAGAGAATTAAAAAATCAGGTCTGACAGGGATTATTTTATATATTTACATCCATTGTATCTAATGTTTAGATAAAAAATACATGACAAAGAAAAACACCACAATATATGACATTTCCAAAAAGCTGAATGTGAGTGTGGCGACCGTTTCCAGGGCGCTGAACGATCATCCAAGAATCAGCCAGGAAACCAAGGAATTGGTAGCGGCCACGGCTAAGGAAATGAATTATAAACAGAACAATCTGGCAAAAGCCCTTCAAAGCGGAGAGACCAAAACTGTGGGTGTGATTGTGCCATACATCAATACCAATTTCTTCTCCTCCGTCATCCGTGGCATCGAGGAAGAACTGTCTCCTCACGGTTATCGTGTCATTATTTGTCAAAGTCACGATGACGCTGCGATAGAAAAGAAACAGCTGAATACGTTGTTGCATACACAGGTAGATTGTATTTTCATTTCGATATCAAGGAATACGACGGATATGGAATATGTCAAAAAAATCCTGAACACAACCAATACACCGATTATTCTTTTTGACAGAAAGAAAGATATCCCAGGCGTGAGCACTATCACTATTGATGACCACAAAGGCGCTTATCAGGCTACGGAGCATTTGATAAAACAAGGTTACAAGAATATCTGTCATTTTTCGGGAGATCAGAATCTGGAGATTTATCAAAACCGTTTAAACGGTTATATCGATGCTTTGAAAGATTACAAACTTCCGGTGTTAAAGGAAAATATCATCAATACAGGAAGTTCTATAGAGGAAGGGATCAGTGCGATGAAGAGCCTTTGGAAACGCAAAGTGAAACCGGATGCCATCTTTTCTGCCAGTGATTTTACAGCATTAGGAGCTTGTAAAGAAATCAAGAACTTAAAGCTGAAGATTCCGCAGGATATCGGAGTTATTGGTTTCAGTAATGAACCTTTTACACAGTTTATGGAATTATCCATCAGTTCTGTAGATCAGACGCCGGTTCTGATGGGAAAAATATCTGGCAATGTCTTCTTAGAAAGCATCAAAGACAATTCTTCCGGAATCAGTATTGAGAAGAAGCTGGTTCTCACACCAACACTTCACATCAGACAATCCTCTGACAGAAAATAACAAAATACCCGAATGATCTATTCGGGTATTTTTCTTTCTACTTTCTAATAAACTACTAGTGGTAATTGATTTTACCTCCTACTACTTTTTTCTCATTTTTAGTTTGTGGATTTCCGTACACATCTATCACACCACCTGCTCTCGTGGTTGCATCTACAGATTTTGTCGCCGTCACGCTAGCTGTTCCGCCTGCGTTGGTGGTTACACTTGTGATTTTTGTATTAAGGTCTTTTCCATCGTATTGCCCACCGGTGTTGATAACCACAGATTGCGAATCTGCATTACCGGATAGTTTAAGAATTCCACCAGTGTTCAGCTTTCCTTCTATCACACGTGCATCAACATTCAGGTCAACTTGTGAACCTTCGTTGGACGTGATATCCAGTTTGGTAGATTTGATTGCATCTCCAGATGTAATTCTTGCGCCTTGACTGGCTTGGATGCTATTGAGATCTTTATAATAAAGAACAACTTTTACGTCATCGCCCTGTAAAAGCTGTAAAGTTTTCATTCTTACTTTCAATTCGTTTCCGGAGTTGACCAATTCTATATCGCTGGATTTTGCTCCAGTTAATTCTGCTTTGTAAGAAGAGGATGATACCAATTCTACAGGGATTTTATCAAATACTTTTAACGATGTAAAAGCACCAACATCTTTAGTCTGGGCAAATGAAAACTGTGAAAACAGAAATGCCGACGCCGCTACAATAATATGTTTCATAATTTTTTCAATTTCTCTGTCAATAACAAAATCGAAACCACATTATGTTAGAATATGTTAAAGTTGAATAGCGAACGATCTATTATTAATTAAAAGCTTTATTTTTAATTTATTAATATGAAACTAATTCCATATCTATTCCTATGCATTCTTATGTTCTCTTGTCAATCCGTCAAGAAGAATAATCTGTTTTTGTTCAAGAAGATTCCGGCAGAAGAGCTTCGCAAAGATGTTGATTTTACTTATGAGAAACTAAAGAGGTTCCACCCGGAACTGTATTGGTACATCTCCAAAGAGGCTCTGGATTACAAGTTCGATAGCCTGAAGACCAGCATCAGACAGCCGATGACGCCCAATCAGTTTTTCTTTCAATTATCTCCCGTCATTGCGAGTATCAAAGAAGGTCACCTGAGACTGAAAGCAATTCCAAAAAGATATACCAAGGCGCAGCAAAAAGACTTCAAAAAAAAGAGACCGTTATTTGCTTTGATGGATTATCAGGTCGTGGATGATAAGCTCTACGTGAAGGAAAACAAAGAGAACATCCAAGACATCAAAGTCAAAACCGAGATCCTGACAATCAACGGTGAGAAAGTATCGGACTTGATTAAGAAATACAACAAACTGTACAGCTCAGACGGGAACAACAAGACCTTTCACAAGTACTTTATGAATCTCGCTTTCTTCAACTACTACACCTTGGAGAATGGCTATCTGGACAGTGCCGCCTTGCAAACAAAATTCGATAACAAGATTTCGGAAGTGCTTATCAAACGTCAAAGGAAGACCAATGAGCAAATCGATACAGATAAGATAAAGCCGAAGGTAACAGCCACTCAAAAGGTCCAGGATTACGATGTCAACTCCAAAACCTACAACCGAAGCTTCAAATTCCTGAATGCGGACAGCAGCATTGCCTACATCAAGGTGAAGACTTTTTCGGCGACATTGGCTAAGAAGTTTTATAAAGAGACGTTTTCCCAAATCAAAAATGCAGGGTCACAGTATCTGATTTTGGATATCCGGGATAACCTGGGTGGGTCGCTTTCGGAAATCAACACCCTGTATTCTTACCTGTCGGATAAAGAATTTACCTTAATCAAAGCTCCTGAGATGACCTCCAAAACCTCTGGTCTGCATCAGAACTACTTCCGCGGACAGAACGTCTGGACATCGGTTCTCAGCGCGCCGGGCTATCCTTTTTTTCTGGCGGGTAACTATCTTTTATCTTCCAAAAAGGACAACCGCTATTACTTCAGAGAGTTTGCTTCAAAGCCTACAAAACCAAAATCGGATGCGTTCCAGGGCAAGATTTATGTCTTGATCAATGGGGCAAGTTTCTCCGCATCATCCATCATTTCGGCGAAGTTGAAGTTTGACAAAAGAGCCACCATCGTGGGTGAAGAGACGGGCGGAGCCAATGACGGAACTGTGGCTGGCGTGAGCAATACCGTGATTTTGCCTCATTCCAAACTGGCGCTTCCAATCGGACTTTTCCTCATTCGTCCTAATATCGAATTCGATAATCAGCAGAGAGGCGTGATTCCGAATATTCAAATCAACCCAGATTTAGGAAATCTCTCTAATAGTGAGGATAAAATAATGAAATGGGTGATGGATGATATCGCGTTCCGAAGTTGTATTTTGGGGAAAAACAAAATTAATTGATATTGTCAAAAGCTGATTCTTTTTTTCAAATTAGTAATTCGGTAATAACATAAATCGATATAGGCTACCTATTTCGCCCGAGATAGCCTGTCTATGACGCGCGATATCGTTGTCCTATATCGCCCGATATAGGCAGACAATACCAATAGAAAACTTCATACTAATATTCCCAGACTCACAGATTCTACAACCCAAACTCTGCCTAATTGTCAAAAAATGATGATTGGCAAAGGAATTGAAAAAACTACCGTGTAAAATTATCATTATGGAAGAAAACAAAGATATACACGAGGAAAACCTGAATACAGAGACTGCAAACACAGAAGCTACGGAAGAGGTGAATCAGGAAAATGTGTCACAAGAGCCGACTACAGAGGAAAAATTGGCAGAAGAAAAGGACAGATACATCCGTCTGTATGCGGAATTCGAAAACTATAAAAAAAGAACGCAGAAAGAAAAGAACGAGTTCTATCTTTATGCTTCAAAAGACCTGATGACGTCTATGCTGGGCGTTTTGGATGACTTCGAAAGAGCCATCAAAGAAATCTCTAAAAACGGCAACGAACACGAGCTGAAAGGAATCGAATTGATTTACCAAAAACTGAGAAGCAAATTGGTAGAGAAAGGTTTGAAACCCATCCACGTAGAGCAAGGTGACGCCTTCAACGTAGATTTGCACGAGGCTATTACCTCTATCCCTTCTCCATCAGAAGACTTGAAAGGGAAAATCATAGACGTTATAGAAACCGGTTACGAACTACACGACAAAGTGATCCGTTTCGCCAAAGTAGTGACAGGGAACTAAAATTATTAATGATAAAAGATAATCGGTCAGTGATTAGGCAGTCTATTATCAATCATCATTCATCAACTATCAATCATCAATTATGGCGAAGCGAGATTATTACGAAGTATTAGAAATAAACAAATCAGCAAGTGCTGACGAGATAAAGAAGGCCTACCGAAAGATGGCCATCAAATACCACCCGGACAAAAACCCAGGTGATGCTGCGGCGGAGGAGAAATTCAAAGAAGCGGCAGAAGCATACGAAGTGCTGAGCGAAGACAACAAGAAAGCGCGATACGACCAATATGGCCACGCGGGAATGGGCGGTGCTGCAGGCGGCGGATTTGGCGGTGGTGGCTTCGGCGGCGGTATGAATATGGAGGATATCTTCAGCCAGTTCGGCGATATCTTCGGTGGTGGCTTTGGTGGCGGTGGTCAGCAAAGACAACAGCAATCCCGCGGTTCTAACCTGCGAGTGAGAATCAAACTGAACCTCGAGGAAATGATTGCCGGTACGCAGAAAACCATCAAGGTTAAGAAAATGAAGTTGGCTGCAGGCGTGACTTCTAAAACTTGCCCTACGTGTGGCGGAAGCGGTGTTCAGGTAAGAATGATGAACACGATGTTCGGACAAATGCAGACGCAAACCACTTGTGGCACTTGCCAGGGTGTGGGGAAAGTAGCGGACAAAATCCCTGCTGGAGCCAATGCGCAAGGTTTGGTAAAAGAAGATGAGGAAATCACCATCAATATTCCTGCTGGTGCGAGAGACGGCATCCAGCTGAACGTGAGAGGAAAAGGAAATGATGCACCATTGGGTGGAACGCCTGGCGACCTTTTGGTTGTAGTAGAAGAGGAAGTGGACAAAACCATCAAACGTGAAGGTGACAATCTTCATCAGGAATTGTACATCTCTTTCGCAGAAGCGGCGTTGGGAACGACTAAAGAAATCAACGTGGTTGGTGGGAAAGTTAAGATTAAGGTGGATGAAGGCGTGCAATCTGGCAAAATCCTGAGATTAGCCGGCAAAGGTCTTCCAAACATCGAAGGTTATGGTGGCAAAGGTGATATGTTTGTTCATATCAATGTCTGGACGCCACAGAAGCTGACCAAAGAGCAAAAAGAGTTCTTCAAAAAACAGTTGGATAGTGGCGATATGAGCGCTGAACCAACCGGAAAAGAGAAGACATTCTTTGATAAAGTGAAAGATATGTTCAACTAAGAACAATTGATATAATACAAGAAAAGAGACTCGAATTGAGTCTCTTTTTTTATTTCACTAACAGTCTGTCACAAACCGTCTTGCTGAAGTTCTCTTCCTGACCGTTATAAAAAACTTTAATGGATTGATCATAATCTTCCTTCTGCAGCACCTTGATTTCTGTTCCAAGGCTGAGGTTTCTCTTGTTGAGGAAGTTGAGGAATTCCTCAGAAGAAGTCGTGACAGAAGCCAGTTCCACGGTTTCATTTTCTTTACATTTGCTGAGTTTCTTCAAATCTGGCTGGATGATGTTGCCGTCTTTGTCTGGGATGGGTTCGCCGTGCGGGTCAACCTTTGGATAGTTAAGGATTTCGTCCATCTTATCAAAGAAAATATCGGAATGGATGTGTTCCAGTTGTTCCGCAATCTCGTGGACATTCTCCCAGCCAAAGCCCATCTTTTCAACGAGAAACATTTCTGTCAATCGGTGTTTTCTGACGATTAATGACGCTTCTTTTTTTCCGGATTCTGTCAGTTTAATAGGTTTGTATGACTCATATTTTACCCAATTCTTGTCCGCAAACTTTTTAATCATACTGTTCACAGACGGCATTTTGATGTTGAGTTGTCGGCTCAAATCATTCACGGAAACTTCATCATTCTCATTGACAAGATGATAAAGCGCTTTCAGATAATTTTCCTCAGTTAAAGAATTCATAGGTCAAAATTAGTAAAAAGTTAGATGGGAATCAATTCTCAACTAACAATTTATTTAATGTAAAAATCGTCTGTCCATAAGTAAATCAATAACTTTGCAGCTTCAATAAAGAAGTAGAAAAATGAAGAAATATTCTTTCAAAAATGATTACTCAGAAGGTTGTCATCCTCATATTTTAGAAGCGTTAATCAAAACCAATCTCGTTCAGCAAAACGGCTATGGTTATGATGAATATTCTGAAGAAGCCAGAACTTTAATCAAACAAAAAATCAACAATCACAATGCTGATATTCATTTTGTGAGCGGCGGGACTCAAGCCAATCTCTTAGTGATTTCATCGATTCTCCGTCCGCACGAAAGTGTAGTTTCTGCTGAAACGGGACATATTTTCACCAACGAAACTGGTGCGATAGAAGCCACAGGACACAAAGTTCACGGACTTGTGACGGAAGATGGAAAACTGAAACCAGAACACATTCAGTCGGTTTTGGATTCACATACGAATAAGCCTCATCAGGTTAAACAAAAATTGGTTTACATTTCTAATTCAACAGAAATTGGAACGATTTACAACAAAAAAGAATTGCAGGATTTATCAGCATATTGCAAAGCTAATGATCTGTATTTGTTTATGGATGGCGCAAGATTAGGTCAAGCTTTGACTTCCGAAATCAATGATTTGACGTTAGAAGACATTGCGAATTTAACCGATGTTTTCTATCTAGGTGGAACAAAAAACGGCGCACTTCTAGGTGAAGCAATTGTTATTACAAATGATAAACTGAAAGAAGAATTCGGATTTCATATCAAGCAAAAAGGGGCGATGTTGGCGAAAGGCCGATTGTTGGGTATTCAGTTTTTGGAATTGATGAAAGATGATTTGTATTTCGATTTGGCAAAGCATTCCAATGTTCAGGCAATGAAAATCAAGTCGGCTTTTCAAAGCAAAGGTTTTGAGTTTTTGTCTGATACATTTACCAATCAGATTTTCCCGATTCTCAGCAATTCTCAAATCGAAAGGATATCAGAAAACTTTGATTTCTATGTCTGGAAAAAGATGGATCAAAACTATTCTGCCATCAGATTGATTACATCCTGGGTAACGTCTGATGAGGTTGTGGAAGATTTTATAAAGGAAATTGAAAACATCTAATACAAAAAAACTCCCGACTAAATCGGGAGGTTTTATTTTATGCAGTTGGAGTTTCTTCTTTCGGAAGCTTAAATTTCTTAGAATAAATCATAATCACCAATCCGGCAATCATAAACGGAATACTCAAAACCTGTCCTGTGTTTAGTCCGGCAAATCTTATAATCTCATCGCCCTGAGGTTCTTTCAGGAATTCTACAAAGAATCTGATGGCCCAAAGCAAAATGAAAAACAATCCGAATAACCAACCCTGCTGGTATTTTTTATCTGTTTTTCTATACAAGAACCAAAGCAAAACAAAAAGACAAACGTAACCAAACGCTTCGAAAAGCTGAGTTGGATAACGTGGAATTGTTACCCCATATTCAGAACTTTGCTGAGGGAAAAGCATTGCAAACGGCGACATTGGGTCGATTGGTTTTCCAAGGATTTCAGAATTGAAAAAATTCCCCATTCTCACAAAAGCTCCACCAGAAGCCACTACAATCCCGATTCTGTCATAAACCCAAAGTGGATTTTTCTTGATGATTTTCAGACTGTAATATAAAGTCGTTGCAATGACCATAATCGCCGCACCGTGACTTGCCAAACCAGAAAATCCTGTAAAATGCAAACCACCTCTCGTACTGATTGGCAAGAAAACACTCAGGAAATCTTCTTTAAACAACTCAGGCTGATAGAAAATAACGTGTCCCAATCGCGCTCCAAGAATAGTTCCCACCAAAGTCCAGGTGAAAAATGGCTCCAGATATTTCTCATCCACACCGTCTATTTTGAATATTTTTGCCATAATAAAATAGCCCAATCCAAATGCGAAAATGAACATCAAACTATAAAAATGCAGCATCACAGGTCCCAGTTTAATCCCTTTTATCGGATCCCAAATTTTGAAAGTAGTTTCCAGTTCAACTTTATCAGTCGGTTTTATAACTGTTTTAGATTTCAGAAGATATTTGAAATTCTCAATATTTTTCTGCTCCAAAGTTGCATCTACAGGCTTAAAATCCTTATCCAAAAACTGAAATCCAAAACCTTTATATTTCAACAGAATATTTTGGATGCTACCTAATTGTTCCGCAGATTCAGCGGTGATATTGTCTTCATTCAGGATGACCAGTTCAGTAGGAATGTTGAGGGAAGCTGCGTTGTATAAAGAATCCGTTCTTTGCGTTGCGAAGATTTTCACTGCAACAGTTTCTTTACCGTTGATTTTCAAAGTTCCGTCAGAAAGTTCTGATGCAGAAGCCTGCGCAGAAACCATCTGGAAAATTCCGGCAAAAAGGATGAGATAAAATCTTAGAAAAATATGGTTCATTGATAATTGATTTTAATGTTGTTTCGGTGGCACAGGGTCGTAGCCTTCGCCTCCCCAGGGATGGCAGCGCCCGATTCTTTTTATCGCCAGCCAGCTTCCTTTTATTAGTCCGTGCACCTTCAAAGCTTCCAAAGTATAATGCGAACAAGTAGGATCGTACCGGCAGTTTTTCCCCAGCCAGGGCGAGATAGCGAGTTGATAAAACTTTATCAAAACCACTAGCGGAAAAGTCAGAATCTTGTTCAGCATAATTTTGAGCTATGCAAAAATAGCAGAAAAATCAAAACTCCGTTAGAATTTAACTAATTATAATACTTTGGGCAGCTATTTAAATCCGTTGAATAGCAATTTATTATTTTTTATGGCAGCTACTCCCGCCTTCCACTCCCGCTATTTTTTGCCAACACCAATTCCTTCAGCAAAAAAATGAGCTCCGTTCAA
>Ga0157371_10000259_pt1 | contig 72716 bp, 71 predicted proteins | sample C45metaG_FD_113462 | JGI IMG/M metagenome (GOLD analysis project Ga0157371, IMG submission 113462) | Corn rhizosphere microbial communities from Kellogg Biological Station, Michigan, USA - C4-5 metaG | ecosystem: Host-associated > Plants > Roots > Rhizosphere > Soil | place: USA: Michigan...
AATTATTTTTAATTCTAACTTCTTAAAAGTCGCAAATTTGAAATCACACTGCAATCTTTGCGACTTTTAGCAATCGATTTGTTTATATTTTTGTGCCTTTGCGATAAAATACAACATCTTGATTAAAGGTTTTGATTAAATTTGCAATCTGATATATTTCTCAGTAATTTTCCCAAATGAAGCAATATTCCGCAAAACGCAGCATCCAGATTCTCGCACATATTCTTGAACAATACGGCATCGACAAAGTCATCATTTCTCCAGGTTCACGAAACGCACCTTTGGCGATTCATTTTTCCGAGATTGATGCGTTCCAATGTTACAGTATTGTGGACGAGCGTTCGGCTGGATTTGTAGGCTTGGGAATGGCTAAATCCATCAAGAAACCTGTCGCATTGACCTGTACAAGTGGTTCTGCAGTTGCCAATTATTATCCTGCAGTGGTGGAAGCTTTTTACCAAAATATTCCGCTTTTGATTCTCAGCGCAGACAGACCTTCGGATTTTGTGGACTTGTTCGATGGACAAACCATTCGTCAAAAAAATATTTTCCAGCAACATTCTTACGGCGATTTCGAATTGCTGGAAGATAAAAAAGATGGCGCTGATGATTTTAACTTCGAAACCATCAAAAAAGCGGTTGAGCTTTGTATAGAAAAAAGTGGTCCGGTTCATATCAATATTCCTTTATCAGAGCCACTTTATAACTTACTGGACGAATTGCCTGTGATGCCAGTTGTTGAAAAAACGATTCAGAAAAAGAATTACGAAGTTCCGTCTAATCTGATTGCAGATTGGAATACTTCAAAACGAATTATGATTCTTGCAGGAACATTAGACCCAAATCCTGAATTGGAAGCGCAACTCTCACAATTGGTTAAAAATCATACTGTTGTTGTTTTAACGGAAATGAATTCCAATCTTCAGCACGATAAATTTTTCGCTCATATCGACCGATACATTACAGATTTTACGGAAGAAGATTATCATACTTATGCGCCAGATTTGTTAATCACTATCGGGCAGAATGTGGTTTCCAAAAGAGTCAAGCAATTCCTGAGAAAAGCCAAGCCAAAACAACATTGGCACATCGATGAATATTGGCAACCCGACACTTATTACGCTTTAACTCAAAAAATTGAAACTAAGCCGGAGATTTTCTTTTCCAAATTATTGAAATCCATCAATCTGGAACCAAGACCTTTTTTCAACCTTTGGGATGTTCTGAAAGATAAAAAAGATGCAAAACACGAGGAATATCTGAACAAAGCACCTTTTTCGGACTTTTATCTTTTTAATCAGTTATCCAATCATATTCCTGAAAATTATAAAATTCATTTTTCCAATTCTTCGGCAATCCGATATGCACAATTATTTGAATATCAGAAATATGATGTGTATTGTAATCGTGGAACCAGCGGAATCGACGGCTGTACTTCCACGGCGATGGGATTTGCAATGATGGAAGATGAACCAACGATTCTGATTACAGGCGATTTGTCATTTTTTTATGACATCAACGGACTTTGGAACCAGTACATTCCGCCGTACACGAGGATTGTGATTTTCAATAATGGCGAAGGCAATATTTTCCGAATTATTCCCGGACCAAGCGGAACTAATGCTTTGGACGAGTTTATCGCGACACAACATCACAGAAATGCAGAATTATTAGCCAGGAATTTTGGATTCGATTATACAAAAGTTGAAGATGAAATTTCTCTAGACCGCGTTTTACCTAATTTTTTCAAGTCTAATCCGAAACCAAAGATTTTGGAAGTGATGACTTCGGAATGTAATAATGCAGAGATTCTGAAGCAGTATTTTGTGGAGCTGAAATAGCTATTTTCGCTCGCAGATGAAGCAAATTTTGCAGATATTTTTTTATAAATTCAGCACAATCCGGAAAATCAGCGATATCAAATTCTAAAACTCCAAATCAGATTCCTCAATCGGAAGATTAATAATTTTCTCAATTGGGTAAATGAACATATCATCGAAATCATTCAATGCATTGATCAACTGAAAATGTGTGAATTTTTTGATGTTATCTAAAGTGATCTCTGTTTCTTTGATGTCCTTTGATTGTAAAAGATTCTGCCTCATTACTCCATTCAGAAGATAATTTTTTGAAGTAAACCACGTTTTATCTTTCAAGAATAAAAGATTAGAATAAGAAGTGTCTGTAATCTGATTATTTTTCACAATAATAACTTCATCAGCGCGACTTTTGTCTTTCAATTTTTGAAGATGAGTTCTGTTGGCAGACTTAAAGCTATAATCGATTTCATTATCAATAACCAATTCAAAATCATCTAATTCTGAAATCGCATAAGGGATAATTTGTGTCTTGAAATTATTCTCCAAATCATATTCGATTCTGAATTTGTAAAGTCCATCTTCCTCGTGTTCGAGATTGAGAAATAAACTGTGAATATCAATTTTACATTCTTTTCCGAAATGCGAAAAAGTGTCATTCATTCTTTTTTGATGAAGTTCTTTCAGGAAAATTTTCTGGTCTTCAACCTTGATGCTTTCAATAAATCGGGACATAGATTTTGTTTTTCATTTCTTCGTATTCGCTGATAAGGTCACTTTGATGGGTAATTCCACCTCCGCTTTTGAAGAAGAGTTTGTCATTATCTTTTTCAATAAAACGTATCATCACGCAGGAATCCAGATTTTTGCCATCAAAATAACCCGCAATTCCGGTGTAAAATCCTCTGTCAAATTGTTCGGCCTCTAAAATGATTTTCAAAGTTTTAGGTTTTGGTGCGCCCAAAATAGAACCAGCTGGCAACAACTTTTGAAGAATAGTTCCGATTTTTTTTTGAAATTCCGTTTTGATTTCGCCTTCGATTTCGGAACTCATTGCGAGGAGGTTTTTTTGTTTGGTTTTGAGGTAATCGATTCTTTGGAATTCTTTAACATTCACATTATCAGCAACCATACTTAAGTCATTTCTCAATAAATCGACAACTGTATAATGTTCTGCTTTTTCTTTTGGGTCATTTTTCAGAGTATTCTCCGCATCTTCGATTTCCGCATCTATCGTTCCTTTCATTGGATGTGTAAAAATCTTGTTGTCAACAATTTCCACAAAAGTCTCCGGCGAGAAAAATACGAATTCATCCGGAAGCAGAACTTTGTATTTTGCTTTGGAGAATTTGAAAATATCGTGTAAACTTAGATTGGTTTCAATTTCGGTTTTGGTGGTGTAATTGGTCAAATAAGAATTTCCTTTTCTAAGGTTTTCCTTTACCAAATCGAAGCCTTTTTTGTACGTTTCTAAAGTTTCCGGAAAATATTTCCATTCGACACTTCGACTCCGCTCAGTGTGACAACGATTTATGTTTGTAATATTCGGAAAATCAATTAACAAAGCTTTATTTTCAATTTCGTTTTGAGCAAAAATTCTGACATCATCCATCAAAAAATTAATCAGAAAAAAAAAGGGTTCTCTTCTTTCTGATAACTCGTCCATTTTTTGAAACTGCGGATTTTGAAACATAAAACAAAAGTATAGAAAAGTCTTCAATTTATAGACTAAAGCTGATATCAACGCTGAACCCTGCAACCCGACTTGAATGGAGCTCTTTTTTGCTGTGGGAAAAGCGAGGCAAAAAAAGCGGGAATGGAAGGCGGACAAGTTGCCCAAAAATAAAATATCAATTTCGCTTATCATTAATTATTGGTTACTTTTGCAAAAAAGTTTGAGGAATGACGACGCAAAAACCGGAAATTGGAAAAATACTGACAGAAGCCTATCAATACTGGATGAGAACTATGCCGTTTCAAATTCTGTTTTCACTCATTTATTTTTCGGTAATTATGTTTGCCGGAGCGTACGCTTTCCGATATTACGGACTTTTTGAAGAAGTAAATCGGTTTTCGCAGTTGATGTATTCTGACTTTCCTGCTTTCACTGAGAAATACGAAGAGCTGATGAAGACTGAAAATGCGATGTATTTTACGATGGTCATTTTGGTCATCAAGTCTGTGATTTTTCCTTTGAATATTGGCTTTTTAAAAATCTACAGGAAGTTGGATATTGGCGAACCGGTTTCCACTTCGGATTTGTTGGCCGGCTTCCAAGGTCATTATTTCTTTTTATTTTTGATTTATTCTCTTTTTTGGAATATTCTGAACAGTTACATTTTGATTTTTCCGCCTCTAAGTGTTCTTTGGATGGGAATGATGATGTTTGTTCCCGCTTTGGTTTTCTATAAAAATTACAATTTTTTCCAGGCATTCAGAATGAGTGTTCAGGTTTTTCAGAAGAATATTATTTTGATTTTGGTGGCTTGTCTTGCTTCTATATTAATTTCTTACAGCGGAATCATCGCTTTTTTCTTCGGGATTTTTCTGACTTTTCCGTTTTGGAATGCGGTCATCTATGTTCTTTACAAAAATCTGATTGCGGATTTTGAGGAATAATTGTCTTTGAGTTAATCTATTTAAGCGTTTTTTTATGTAGATTTGATAATCAACTATAAAAACAAACTCAATGGACAATTTTAATGAATTCGACTCACCAGCCAATTCTCCTAGCAGAGAGACTGGAAGTATCATTTCTCACGCTTTCGAGATTTTCAAAAACACCTTTTTGTACTGCTTTTTAGCGGTTGTGATTTATTTCATTCTTAGTTATCTGATTCAACTTTTAACTGGTTTTAATTCTCAACTTTTGGTTGAACAAATTAGAGATTCCGGAGGCGACGTCAATTACCGTGAAATCATTGCCGCACCAGGTTTTCTGACATACAGTGGTGCAAATTTTTTAGTCACTTTGCTTCTTGCTCCCATTTTTGTCAGTCTGATTTATGTTGCCAACAAATCTAATTTCAAACAACAAATTACCGTTTCTGATATCTTTTTTGCATACAGACAGAACTTTATCAATATCGTAATCTATGCATTGATTACTCAGATTGCTTCCATCATATTATTGTTTATGTGCGTTTTGCCAGCTTTGTTTGTGATGCCACTTTTCTTTTTGGGTTATCCTATTTTGATTTTTGAAAAGGCAAGTGCTTTCGATGCTATCAAAAAATCTTTTGCTATTGTTCAGGAAAACTATGGCACGGTTTTAATTACTGCAATTCTTGCTGCTCTTATCAGTATCGCCGGTATTGTATTATGTTGCGTAGGAATTTATCTCACGATTCCATTTTTCTACGTCGCTATGTATTCTACTTACTGCGCTTACTGTGGAGCACCAAAACAAATTGAACCATAAATAAATTAAACTATGTCAGATTCCGGTAAACCAATAGATTCTGTTGTCATCAAACAGATTGCTTTAATTCTTGTAATAAGTGTTTTAGTTGGGTTAATTTGCTGGAATCTGGCATTATTCATTCCTTCCGTTTTGGGAGCAGTTACGCTTTACATTGTCTGCAGGAAGTTCAACTATTACCTCATCGAAGAGAAAAATTGGAAACCTTGGGCTTCTTCTATGTTTCTGATGGTGGCATCATTGATTATTCTTATTCTTCCTGTCTATTTTATCGTCGATATGCTTGTAGCCAAAGCAGGAAATGCGCAGGCTTATATGGAAAAGTTTAATATCTTCTTAGAGAAGATACATCAATTCGTATTTCAAAAAGTGGGGTTTGATATTTTGAGCAAAGAGAATATTGCGAAAGTCACCAATTTTGCTGGAACGCTTTCAACAAAAGTCTTGAATACAACGGTAAATACTTTTACCGTCATCGTTTCGATGTATTTCATCCTCTATTTTATGTTTGCAAAAGCGCGATTATTTGAAAAAATAGTTTCCAGAGCAATGCCTTTCAAGAGAAAAAACATTCAGCTTTTGGGCGATAAATTCATCAAGTTGGTAATGGCCAATGCAATCGGGATTCCGGTTGTTGCTTTGGGACAAGGTCTAGTCGCATTGATTGGTTACTGGATTTTTGGATGTCCAAGTCCAATGCTTTTATTCGCATTAACCGCAGTTGCATCGATGTTGCCCGTTGTGGGCGCAGCGATTGTCTACGTTCCAGTCGGGATTTTTATGATTGCCGAAGGGCAAACTGGTCCGGGAGTTGGGATTTTACTTTACGGATTAATCATTGTTGGATTGACGGATAATCTTCTCCGGTTTACTTTATTAAAAAAATTAGAAGACATCCATCCTTTAGTGACAGTTTTCGGAATTATTTTGGGAATGAATATCTTCGGGTTTATGGGATTGATTTTCGGTCCGATTCTGATGTCAATCACGGTTTTATTAATCCAGGTTTACAGAGACGAGTTTTCTGAAGATGAAACACCGGAATTGGAAATTCCAAATCAAAATACGGAACTGGAAGAAAAAATCGATTTAATCATATAAAATGGACGGACTCAATCCGAATATTCTGAAAGAAATCTGCGAAGTCAGAATGCCTTTTGGAAAATATAAAGACACTGTTTTGGCAGATTTGCCCATTTCTTACCTCGAATGGTTTATGCGAAACGGCGGATTCCCACAAGGAAAACTGGGAATGCAACTTTCCACTATCTACGAAATCAAACTCAATGGTTTGACGGAGTTATTAAAACCTCTCAGGCGTTGATTTTTTCGGTAAATTTGCATTCATAAAGTTGTTATGAAGAAAAAAATAAATGCCGTAAGAAGGTCAGTTATGAAAAGTCTTACCAAAAATATTGGTAAGTCCCACGCAGAAGGAAAACTTGATAAAGATTTTGTAGTCAGAAGAGTGTTGATTTCCCGCCCAAATCACAGATTAGGCAATCTACTTTTATTAACGCCGTTGGTTCAGGAAATTGAAAATACTTTTCCCGATGCTAAAATCGATTTGTTTGTAAAAGGTGGCGTAACGCCCATCATTTACAAAAATTATAAAAACGTTGACAAAATTTTTCAACTTCCAAAGAAACCTTTCAGCAGTTTATTTCAGTATATAAAAGGTTGGTTTGGTTTGCGAAGAAGAAAGTACGATTTGGTAATTAATGCGACACAAGGATCATCCTCCGGAAGATTATCGATACTTTTTACTAAATCCAAATACAAATTTTTTGGGGAAGATGTTGAAAATCTAAGCAATCAAAATACTGATTACAATCACATTGCCAAAAACACCATTTACAATCTCAGACATTATTTAACCCAAATTGGTTTTAAAGAAAATAATTCTGAAATTCCTTTTCTAAACCTGAAATTAGACAAAAAAGAACTGGAAGATGGCAAGAAAAAACTCTACGACATTGTAAAAAACGACAAGAAAACCATCTGTCTGTTTACCAACGCAACTGGCGCTAAGATTTATTCCGAAGAATGGTGGGAAACTTTTTATGCAAAATTAAAAGCAGCGTTTCCAGATTACAACATCATCGAACTTCTCCCCGTAGAAAACATCTCAAAACTTGATTTTAAAATTCCGAATTTCTATAGCAAAGACGTTCGTGAAATGGGTGGTTTTCTGGCTAATACAACAGTTTTTATTGCTGCAGACAATGGCGTAATGCATTTGGCGAGTGCTTCTGGCGTTCCTACAATTGGACTTTTCCAAGTAACGGATGAGACTGTTTACAAACCCTATAACGAGAAAAGTTTCGCTATTAATACCAATAATGTCGATTTGGATAAAGTAATAGACCTTATCAAAACGTCTTTATAATAATATTAGAATCAATAAATTTAAACTTGAAATGATATTATGAACTTTATTCTTTCGGATGCCTATTCCCAGTACAAAAACGACATCTTAAACATCTTAGATAACTTTAAGAAAGAAGGCGTCATCGTAGGTCATGGCAATAGAAATACGGTCAAATTTTTCGATGTGAATGGTTTGAAATTCAATTTTAAGTCATTTGTACAGCATAATGTCATCAATCGTCACGTTTACAAATATTATCGAAAATCTAAAGCGAGACGTTCTTACGAATACGCGAATCTTCTTCTAGAAAAGAATTTTCATACACCAGCTCCTGTTGGATATATTGAGTCCTATGATTTTTGGGGATTGACCTCCAGCTATTATGTCAGCGAGCAATTGGAAAACAGTTTTCCTCTCACAGATGCACTTTACAATCCTGAATATCCCGACAGAGCTCAGATTTTTAAAAGTTACACTTCACTCATTTTCAACCTCCACGAAAATGGAATTGAGTTCATTGATAATGCTTCCGGAAACTTCCTGATAAAAAAGGAAAACGGAATTTATAATTTCTATTTGGTTGACCTCAACAGAATGAATTTCCATGCCGAAATTGATATTTCCAAAAGACTTCAAAACTTCGAACGCTTAACAAATGACACTGAAGTTATCAAACTAATCAGCGAAGAATACGCCAGATTATCCGGAAAAACTGCCGAGTTTTGCTATGATAAAATCCTGGAGTTTTCTAAGAAAAAAGCTTTGAAACAAAAGGCTAAAAATATTCTTAAGTTTTATAAATATTTACTTCCAAAGAATTAAGCCTTCAAAGCAGTAATTTCATCTCTCAGTTTTGCTGCTTTTATAAAATCAAGGTTTTTCGCAGCGGCTTCCATTTCTTTCTGCTTTTGTGCAACAATTTTCTCAATATCCTTACTTCCATAGCTCGCTTTGGTTTCAGCAACCTCCTGCATAATTTCTTTGTGCGTGTATTTTGCATCTGGGAAATCTTTGCTTCTTCCAACTAAGTTTTCACTGATTTTTTTGTTCAATGCCATCGGAACTTTGCCGTGATCCGCATTGTATTTCATCTGTTTTTCACGACGATAATTGGTTTCATCGATGGTGGCCTGCATAGATTTCGTCATCTTGTCGGCGTACATTATAGCGCGTCCGTTCAGGTTTCTCGCTGCTCTACCCACGGTTTGAATCATCGACCTTCTGGAACGCAACATTCCTTCTTTATCCGCATCGAGAATCGCCACCAAAGAAACCTCCGGTAAATCCAAACCTTCTCTCAAAAGATTCACGCCAACCAAAACATCAAACAAGCCCAAACGCAAATCCTGCATAATCTGAATCCTTTCCAAAGTCTCCACATCTGAGTGAATATATCTTGTTCTGATGCCGACTTTAGTGAAATATTTCGTGAGTTCTTCCGCCATTTTTTTGGTTAAAGTCGTCACCAAAACTCTTTCGTCAGCTTCTTCTCTTTTATGTATTTCCTCAATCAGATCATCAATCTGATTCATCGTCGGACGAACTTCGATAATCGGGTCCAAAAGTCCTGTCGGACGGATAATTTGCTCGATATAGGTTCCTCCGGATTTCTCCAATTCATAATCTGCAGGCGTTGCCGAAACATAAATCACCTGATTCTGCATATCCTCAAACTCATTGAATTTCAACGGTCTGTTGTCCATCGCCGCTGGTAAACGGAAACCGTGCTCCACCAAAACTTCTTTCCGGCTTCGGTCACCGCCGTACATCGCGTGAACCTGCGGAACAGTTACGTGGCTTTCATCAATCACCATCAGGAAATCTTTCGGAAAATAATCCAAAAGACAGAAGGGTCTGGAGCCAGGCAAACGGCCATCCATATATCGGGAATAATTTTCAATTCCTGAACAATAACCAAGCTCTCGAATCATTTCCAAATCCAATTCGGTTCTCTCTTCCAGACGTTTTGCTTCCAAAGGTTTCTCAATTTCCCGGAAGAAATCAACTTGTTTTACCATATCGTCCTGAATTTGACGAATGGCGCCTTGCATTGTTTCAGCCGTTGTTACAAAGAGATTGGCTGGATAAATATTGATAATGTCAAAATTCGAAATGACATTTCCGGAAACGGGGTCAAAACTTTGGATTTTTTCCACATCATCACCAAAAAACTGGATTCTGATGGCGGTATCTGCATAAGCCGGATAAATATCAATCACATCACCTTTTACACGAAACGTACCTCTCTGAAACTCATTGAGCGCTCTGGAATACAGGGCACTAACCAATTGATGAAGCAATCTGGTTCGTGACAGTTTTTCGTTTTTCTCGATTGTAATTAGTGATTTATGAAACTCACTTGGATTTCCCACACCATAAATACAAGATACCGAAGCTACAATCAAAATATCACGACGACCGGAAAGCAAACTTGCAATCGCAGAAAGCCTCAGTTTCTCTACTTCTTCATTGATACTCAAATCTTTCTCAATGTAAGTATTGGAAGAAGCGATGAACGCCTCAGGCTGATAGTAGTCGTAGTAACTCACAAAATACTCTACCGCATTGTCCGGAAAAAACTCCTTAAACTCCATAAAAAGCTGAGCCGCCAAAGTCTTGTTGTGAGCCATAACAATGGTTGGACGCTGCACCTTTTCTACAACATTGGCAACGGTGAACGTTTTCCCAGAACCCGTTACACCGAGAAGCGTCTGATATTTCTCGCCAATATTGATGCCTTCTACCAGTTTTTCAATAGCTTGAGGCTGGTCTCCGGTTGGTTTATATTCTGATTGAAGTTTGAAATCCATCTAACAAAAATACGAAATAAAAAAACGTTCCGGAAGGCGGAACGTTGGATGTTGATGATAAAAATAATCTATTGGAAGTTCATCGTAATGGGAAACTGGAAAACGGTGGCTGCCGCTTTTCCTTCTTCCGTCGCTGGCTTCCAAAGCTTATCCTGAGTTACAAGTTTTAGACTTCTTACCGCCTCATTGTTAAATGCCTGATTCGGACCGTCTGCTCTTATATCTTTGGTTTTTCCGTTTTCATCGATGGTAATATAGATATTTGTCTTTATTATTCCATCCTTTTTACCAAACACAGAAGAATCAAATTCATTCTGGAAATTTTTCCTCAAAGCATTGAGACCTTCCGGAAATTCTGCTGGTGTGATATCTCTCGCTGGTGGCGGCGGAGGTGGAATTGGTAATTCGTTTTCTTTCAATTCTCTGGGAACTGGCGGTGCTTTTCTTGCTTTGATTTTAACAGCATTCTGAACTTTTTTGTTTGGAATGGTGTCTAACTTCAATGGAATGATCTCAGCAATTTCCGGAATTTCGGATTTCACTTCGAGTTTCGTTTCTGTAGCATAAACTTTTTGAATAAATAAGATGCTTGCGCCTGCAAAAACTGAAACGGCAAGTAGCTTTTTCACTTTTTCTAATTTTGATTTTTGTGTGGTCATCATAATAAATCGTTGTTTGGTGTTATTAAAATTGAATGGATTGATTAATGAAAGTTTTTGAGAATTCATCACTTCTGAAAGTATCAGATGCTGATAACTTCTGATATCGAAGTGCTTTTCTACAATCACCTCATCCGCCAAAAACTCGTGGTTGGTAATGATTGCTTTTTTGAAGAGAAAAATTGCAGGATTGACCCAGAAAATCGCTTGCAGAAACTCGATGAAAATCAAATCCAGAGAATGTTTCTGAGTTAAATGCGTTCTCTCGTGGAGGAAAATTCGGTTATCAATCTGTTGATTGTCGAAATAATTTTGGTTCAGATAAATTTTATTCCAAAAGCTGAAAGGCGGTAGATTCTTCTCTATTACTCTGACATTTTGATTTTGATAAATTAAATCAGTTCCCTTTAAGTTGATGATTTTAAAAATTGAAAACCAAGCTTTGATAATCAATCCAAAAGCGACCAAACCATAAACCATCAAAACCAAATTCATCCAGTTGAATTCCGAAGTTGCAGTCGAGTTTTGAAGCAGTTGCTGCGTTTGGATTTCGTCAAAAATCAATCTTCCTTTTTGTTGTTGAATGGCTGGCAAATTAATTTTAACAAAAGGAATGGCGTAAGAAAAAACCAAGGCAAACAGAAGATAAAACCGGTTGAAACGGAACATCTTTTCCTTCTGCAAAAACAGATAATAAATCCCTATCAATAGTGATGAACAAAGGATTATTTTAAGGATAATGGTTAACATTTTAGTCTTTTATTTCTTTATCGATAATATCTCGTAGTTCTTTCAACTGTTTCTGGGACAATTTTGCATTCGATGTGAAAAATGATGCAAACTGGCTCACAGAATTATTAAAAAAACGGTCAATCATAGAAGACATTTCGCCCTGGAAATAATCTTCTTTCTTCACTTTCGGGAAATACTGTCGAGAATTACCGTAAAGTTTGTAGCCAACCAAATCCTTGTTCTGCATTCTTTTCAACAGCGTTGCAATGGTTGTTGAAGCAGGTTTTGGGTCTGCATAATCTTCCAAAATATCTTTCATAAAAACCTTTTCTTTTTTCCAGAGGATTTCCATTAAGATGATTTCGGTTTCTGTTAGTTTTTGTTCGTTCATTCTACAAAGTTATATTTTGTTCTACAAATGTAGAATTAAAATTTGAATGAACAAATTTTACTGGCATTATTTTTCCATTTGGAAAAGAAAATAAAAGTTATGTTAAAATCCACATTACCAGTTATTCTATCATTGGCCGGCGTATTTTATAGTTGCCAAAGCAAAGGGAAACCCAGCAAAGTCTCTGCAAAGGAAGAGAAAGCCAATACTGATTACAAGCCTGCATTTTCGGGACAAACGAGAATTACACCAGTAAAAACGACCACACCTTACCAAGTTGAAATTCTCAATACTTCTCTAGGAAAACCCTGGGGAATCATCAATTTGCCAGACGGAAGATTCTTAATCACTGAAAAATCTGGATTTATGAATATCGTTTCCGCAGACGGAAAACAAGTCTCAAAAATCGATGGATTTCCAAAAGTAGATGCTAAAGGACAAGGCGGAATGTTAGACGTTGCCTTGGATCCGGATTTTAAAACAAATAACATCATCTATTTTAGTTTTTCTGAACCTTATGAGGGCGGAAATCATACCGCTATCGGAAAAGGAAAATTATCATCTGATCTTAAAACAATCTCAGATGTCAAAGTTATTTTCCGAGCAACACCTACTTACGATGGCGATAAACACTATGGAAGCCGATTGGCTTTTGATAAAGACAGCAATTTGTTTGTCAGCACAGGCGAAAGATCGGACAAACAAACTAGAGTTTACGCTCAGAAAACAGATAACTATTTAGGGAAAATTCTGAAAATTACCAAAGACGGACAACCTGCGCCAGGAAATCCTTTCATTAATAAAGCAGGTTATAAACCAGAAATCTATGCTTACGGAATACGGAATCCACAGGGAATGGCACTTGATGAAAAAGGTCAGCTTTGGGATATCGAAATGGGACCAAGAGGTGGTGATGAAATCAACCTGATCCAAGCAGGAAAAAATTACGGTTGGGGCGACGTGACTTATGGTATTGAATATTCAGGAGAAAAAATCAACAATGGAACGACACAAAAGGCAGGAACAGAACAACCTGTTTATTATTGGGATCCTGTGGTTTCTCCAAGTGGCGTGACGTTTTACACAGGAAATATCGAAGAGTGGAAAAATAATCTTTTCATTGGATGTCTCAGCGGAGAGCACATCAACAGAATTGTTATTAAGGACAATAAAGTAGTTGGCGAAGAAAGATTATTACTTGACCAAAAAGAAAGATTTCGAGATGTTTTGAACGGGATGGATGGAAATCTTTACGGAATAACTGATAGCGGAAAACTTTATAAAGTTTCGAAGAAATAAAAACAAAAAATCCTGATTAACTCAGGATTTTTTTATGCGGTCTGCTTTCTTGATTCCCTGAAAATCTTTCAGATAAAAAGGTTCAAAATAAGCCACATCTTCAAACTCTTTTTGGTTGAATTTCTCAACTGATTTTTTAACCAGACCTTTGGCAGAAGGATAAATATCAGATTTGAATTCTGCGTTTGGTAGGTCCAATATTTCCTGTGCTTTTTTTGCACCGTCTCCGATGAAAAGGACTTTTTTGTCTGCTAGTTCTGAGAAAGAATTTTCATCAAGGATTTTAGCTTCGGTTTCAGAAATCATTTCGCCCGATTCTCCATCGAAAAAAGCGGTGTAAACTTCCATTCTTCTGGCATCAATCAAAGGAATAATCAATTCAAAACCTTGGTTGACGAATTGCTCAGCCATAGAATCCAAGGAATTAATCGCTATCAGAGGGAGTTTCAAGCCATAACAAAACCCTTTTGCAGATGCTGCGCCGATTCTAAGGCCTGTGTAAGAACCGGGACCTTTTCCAAGAGAAATTGCATCCAGATCTTTTAAAGAAATTTCTGCGCCTTCCAACGCCCATTCCACAAAGGAATGAAGACTTTCGGATTGTTTGTAATTATCGGAAACTTCTTCGCAAAGACATAGGATGTCTTCACGATCGGAAATGGCAACAGAGCAGTTTTTGGACGAGGTTTCTATGTGGAGGATTTTCATTTATTTTTTGCTAAATTTTTTAATTTCTTTATCAAAATCAGAAACTATTTTTTGAGTTTTATTGAATTCATCATATTCCGAAACAGCTTTTTTATCGGCGACAATTTTCGCTACTTTTCCATTGCCTTCAAGCACTTTATACTCATTAAAGTTGAGAAATTTATTCACGCTTTCTGCCAAAGCTTCCATCGTAAATGTATTTTGTCTTTCAATCAAACCTTCGATGTAATCAAAATAACCAGTTACCGTTCGCTCCAACTGCTGAATCTCTTTTTCTTCCAGATAATTCTTCATCAGATTTCAATATTCTACCATCTGGAGAATGTTTCCAAGTGATCAAACCCATATTTTCATTTTCGCGATCCGCTTTATTAAAAATAATCTCCGCCGACGTTTTTCCGGTAATCGCAAAATGAAATTTATTCTGAACCGTTGCATAGAAGTTCTTGGTGATGTCAGAATTCTTATTATAATCAATACTACATTCTGCAAAAATATCGGTGATTTGCTGATAGACCCTTCTTTCACTAGCCCGAATCGAACGAACCCTTTGCAGTAATTCTTTGAAATAATCTTTGCCAAAAACAGTTTGTCCTTGTTTCAGTCTTTCATCGTCCAACACAAAACCTTTGATGATAAATTCTTTCAAAGTCTGCGTAGCCCAAATCCTGAATTGCGTCGCCTTCGCTGAGTTAACTCGATAACCAACTGAAATAATGGCGTCTAAGTTGTAATATTCTACGCTTCGTTTAACACTCCTATTACCCTCTTGCTGAACTATTTCCAAAATGGAAATAGTTGATTCTGGATTTAATTCATTCTCATCAAAAATATTTGAAAGATGTTTGCTGATTGCAGGAACATTCACATCAAATAATTTCGCCATCATCTTCTGAGTCAGCCAAAGCGTTTCATCCTGCACAAAAACATCTACCCGAACTTCGTCATTCGGTAAACTATAAATTAAAAAGTGTTTGGCTTCGTCATCCATTTTTTGTGTTTTAAATCTTCAAAACAAAAATATAACAATATTTACGATTTCAAACCCACACTTTGCCTGCTCCATAATTTCCAGATTCCTTTTTGCTGAATCCAGAATTCCAGAACAGATAATTTCATTTCAAATATTTCGTTTTTGTAAAGTCCTTTTACAGCGATGATTCTTCTGATATTTGCGAAGTTATTTTTGATTTTAAATTCTTTCAATTCAGTTTGATTGACAGATCGATATTTCACTTTTCCAGATTCGAAATCTGTTTTGAAATTATCTTTATTTTGAACCCAGCCGTTGGAATGTCCAAAAGAAACATCATCACAAAATAATTCCAAAATCTTCAAATCATTATTCTGTATTAGTGAATCCAATTTTGAAACCTGAGCCAATAAAGCTTTCTCTTTCCTAGAATAATTTTGAGAAAATCCAAAGATGAAACAAATGAGAAATACAAAACTAAAAACTGATTTCATTATTTCCTGTAAATCGTTCTAGGTTCAGCCTGTGCTTTCGGATAAATAGCAAATTCTGCAATAGAAACTCGTTCTGGAACATTGATGCAATAAGCAATCGCATCGGCAATGTCTTCCGCTTTCAGAGCTTCGTAACCAGTGTAAACTGTTGAAGCTCTTTCAGAATCACCTTTGAATCTTACTTTTGAAAAATCCGTTTCTACAGCGCCCGGCTGGATATTCGTCACTCGGATTCCGAATTCTGTCAGCTCAATTCTCATTCCTTCAGAAATCACATCGACAGCTTTTTTTGAGGCACAATAAACAACACCGTTCGCATAGGTTTGTCTCGAAGCTACGGAACTGATATTGATGATTTGTCCGTTTTGTTTCTTTTTCATCAGCTTAATGATGGGCTGAGAAACATAAAGCAAACCTTTCACATTGCCGTCCATCATTGCGTTCCAGTCATCGATGTTTCCATCAGAAATTGGGTCAAGTCCGTGAGCATTTCCGGCGTTATTTATCAAAACATCAATGTTTTTCCAATCTTCCGGAAGTGAATTAATCGCAGAGAAAACTTCATCAGAATTTCTGACATCGAAGTTTAAACTAAAAATTTCGGTTTCTTTGGATAACTCGGCTTTAAGCTCATCCAAAACGGTTTGATTTCTCCCGCAGATTATCAACCTATTTTTTTGATTAGCCAAAAGAATAGCAGTTGCTTTCCCGATTCCGGAAGTGGCTCCGGTGATGAATATTGTTTTCAATTTTACTTTAGATTTAGTTCTACAAATTTACGTCATACCAAAGAAAAATCCCGAATAATTTCGGGATTGATTTTGATATTACTTTTTTGACAAATATTACTTTTTGCTATCAGCCTGGAAGTCCAAACTTACAGAATTCATACAGAAACGCATTCCAGTTGGTGGCGGACCGTCATTGAAAACGTGTCCTAAGTGAGACTCGCAACGTTTGCAAAGAACCTCGGTTCTCTCCATTCCGTGTGAAGAATCGCGTTTGTAAATCACACCTTCTTTATCCGCTTCGAAGAAACTTGGCCAGCCACAAGTACTTGCAAATTTGGAATCTGAACGGAACAAATGATTTCCGCAAACGGCGCAGTAATATTCGCCTAATTCATCAAATTCATTGTATTTTCCAGTGAAAGGATATTCTGTGTTGGCTTCTCTTGCAATGGCATAAACTTCTGGAGAAAGGATTTTTTTCCATTCTTCATTGGAAACGTGGAGTCTGGTTCTGTCGGTTCTTGAGTAATAAGGATTGTTGGCGTGTGTATTATCTTCCATTTTAGTTTGTTGTGTGGGTTGTTTGGTTAAATCGACTTTTTTCTGCGTGCACTGTTGCGAAAATAAAGTCATTATCATTAAAAAAAATAATTTTTTCATTCTTGTAAATTTACGGAATACCAATCTAAATATGATATTATTAATAACTTTAAGTAAAAATTATGCCGAAATTTTTATAAAATTTCTCTCTTAATAAAAATTTTTTTTCGACATAATTAAATCAATTCCAATGTATGTATAAGTATTAATAATCAAATAATTAAGCAAATAGAATCTAATTAATTTTTGAACTGCAAATTTTCAGATATATAATAATTAAATTCAACAAAATAAGATTTTATGTTAAGCATAAATATGCGATGGTCTTATTTTTGTTACTGAATTTTTAATTCAAAAATCTAAATAAACTTACTCTTATGAAAAAACTACTCTTAACACTCGGACTTTTTGCGGGCGTTTTATCGTACGCGCAAGCTTGGACAGGAAAAGGCGACCAAAAACTTCAGGTTGGTCTTAATGCCTGGGGAAATGGTACAGGAATTACCGGAACTTATGATTATGGTATCTCAAAAATCGTATCATTAGGAGGTGGGGCTAATATCTATTTCAGTGGTTATAAAGATGATAATAAGGATAATAATTTCTTCATATTCGGTAGAGCCAACTTCCATTTACAAGATCCTCTAAGCCTTCCTAGCCAATGGGATATCTATCCTGGTGTAGACCTTGGATTGTTGGGAAATGACTTCGGATTGGGAGTTCACTTAGGTGTCAGATATTTCTTCAACGAAAATGTTGGTGCTTATATCGAAGCTGGAAACAACGGAAGTATCGGGGTTTCTTTCAACTTCTAACATCATTCATAAAAATAAAAAGCATCTGTATTCAGATGCTTTTTTTATGTTTAACAGTTATTATTTACTTTTAATTTCTTTTTGAATTTTTTCTATCATTTTTTCCGCATTACCATTGGTTCCGCCAAAATCGATAGCTTTTTTATAACTTTCTAATGCTAAATCATATTGCTTATTAGCAAAATAGGCTTCTCCTAAACTATCCAATAGATTTGCGTCTTTAGGAAACTCTTTTGTAGCCAATTTAAATATTGTGATGGATTCGTTATTTTTCCCAAGTCTTAAAAGTTCATATCCTAATTTATTCAGTTCGCCCGGATTCTCAAAGCTGTAATCATTTTTTGAACTTTCTTTAAGTGAATAATAAGTTTCAACAGCTTTATTGATGTCAACGAGAGCTTCTTTTCTTATCGCTTGATAAACAGATTTTTTTGGAACTTCATAATCTTTTCCTAACATCAAATTGTGAATAATATGACCCAAATCCCAAACTCTATTGAGGTTATTCGAAACCAGAATTATCGTTACTTTATTTTTTAAATCATTCAAAAAGATAGATTCAAATTTATACGATACACCATTGTGTCTTTGTAATTCTTCTTTTTCATAATATCTTCCCAATGAACCACCTTCGTCTTTGGCGTATGGATTATTCAATAAAATTTGAAAGGATTCTTTGGATATTAATCGATTAGAATTCAGCGCTTCAATCCATTTATAGAGATCATTGGTGTCTACCCAAAGCCATCCGCTAATAAAATTCATTTCCGGACATCGGATATTGTCCATATCATAACAAGACGTTCGGTTTTTATAACCAAATTTTGGGTCAAATACCGAAGTGGTCATTTTCAATGGCTTAATGATATTTTTGGTAACAAATTCCTCAAATGAGATCCCAGAAACCTTTTCAATGATTCTTCTTTGCAAGAATACATTACCATTGTCATATTTGTAACTCGTTCCCGGTTCAAACAACAACCTGTCACTGCTTCTCAAAATTTTCCACGCATCTTCATCTGTTACCGAACTTAAGCCCGACTCTATTTTAGGAATTCCGCTGGCATAGTTAATCAAATGACGGATAGTAACTTTCTCTGACCATTTTGGTAATCCCAAATTAAACTTGGAAATTGGGTCATCCAGATTCAGAAGACCACGTTCAACTAGAATCATTATAGAAACTGCATTAAATTCCTTCGCAATAGAACCAATGTTAAATATTGACTTATTGTTTAAAGCAGTTTGTTTTGTTTCGTCAGTAAATCCAAATGATTTTTGATAAATGATTTTATTGTTTTTAGCAACCAAAACATTCCCGTTGAACAAACCTCTTTCATAGGTTTTTGTCATTAAGGAATCAATTTGATTGATGTAGACAGCATTTTGTTCTATCAATCTTTGATTGCTATTCTTTTTCTCTTTGAAATTATTCAATTCTTGTCCAGAAATCGCATTTGTAAATAAGGCAATTATTAACAGTAATAAAAATCGGTTCTTCATTTTAATTAATTTTTTGGAGACAGGATTTGATTGATTTTGATAAGCATTTCTTTGGCATTATCATTATTCGGATTCAGTTCAAGCGTTTTCTGATAATCCTTTTTGGAGGCATTGTAATCTTTTTTAATAAAATAAATCTCGCCTCGCGTATCGTAAATATTGGATGAATTTGGAAATTCTGAGACCGCATAATCCATAATTTTCAAAGCGTCATCAGTTTTTCCTTCGCCTAAAAACTTGTACGATAACCTATTGAGTTCATTTTCAAAACCATTAAAATTATAAGAATCAAATTTATTTTTCTTCAGTTCTTTTAAATAAATAATTCCTTTTTCTACAGATTCAGCTTTCATTTTTTTATAGACCTCGAAGATGATTAATGGCTTTGGCAAGTCAACTTTGATACTGTATAAAACGCTGAAAATATCATCAATAATAGCTTCCAATTGCCCGCCTCTTTTTCCAGCTCTGGTATTATCAAGCAAAATCACATAAATTTTGTCCTCCGGAATTCTGGCAATATTGCAGGAAAAACCATTGATTCCGCCACTATGAGCCATTGTTGTAACATCTTTTCCAGAACCTAAAAAATTCTGATGTTTCTGAATAACTAAACCATAAGCATAATCGCCTAAATTGGGTGTGAAATATATCTTTTTGTTCTCCTCACCTAACAAAATATTCGTGTACAAAGCATCGTCCCATTTTCGCATATCATTCGCAGTACTATACATTGCGCCAGCAGAAAATACAGCAGTTTTCATATTGATATAATCAGTTTTCTGATAGCCATCATAGTCAAAATCATAACCTTGGGCATAATTTGAAATAATTTTTTTCGGATTTTCAATGCCTGTATTTTTCATTCCAATGACATCAAATATTTTTTCCTTTAAAACCACTTCATAAGGTTTTTTAGTAATTTCTTCGATAATTAATCCCAGCAAATAATATCCGGTGTTGCAATAATTCTGTTTAGTTCCAGACTCAAATCCCAGATTATCTTTGAAATATTTAACGGCAAATTCTTTACCAGACAAATTTTCGAAAACCATTTTCGTTTTAAAATCAGGAAAATCGGTGTAATTTGGTAAGCCGGAAGTGTGGGTTAATAATTGATGAATAGTAATTGTGCTTCCAACCGTTTTGCTAAACCAAGGCAGATAATCGCTGATTTTGTCATCAAGCATGATTTTTCCTTCTTGTTTTAGCTGCATAATCAGCATTGCTGTAAATTGTTTCGTTACAGAGCCTATTCTGAATTTGGTATCAGATGTTGCTTCAATATTCCAGCTCTTATCTGCTTTTCCATAATTTTTCTGCAATACAATTTTGCCATTTTGAACAACCAGCGCACTTCCGTTAAAAAGATTGTAATCGTGGTATTTACCAATAATCAAATCGATTTTCTTAGCTTTTTCTTTGTTTGAATTGGATATGTTTTTTTGCGCAAAAGTATTAATTGATAAAAGCACAAAAAATGCAAACAGAAAATTTCTCATAATCGATTTTGATTTTATAATTTGATGCAAAGATGCGTCAGAACGTATTAATACACGACCGATTAAAAAAAGTCGAACTCATTTTTCAATAAATTCGATGCTTAAAATGAATTTTTCCGAAATTCCGTAGGCGTTTTTCCCGTATGTTTTTTAAAAGAAGTACTGAATGAAGATTTGGAATTGAAACCAACCTGATAGAGAATTTCCAAAATTGTAAGGTCTTTTTGTGAAGAATCTTTCAATATTTCTTTCGCTTTTTCGATTCGATATTCATTAATGAAATCAAAAAAATGTTTGTTCATATACAGATTAATCAAAGCCGATAACTCTTTGACCGGCATTTTCACTTGCTCAGCCAAATCCAGAATCGTCAATGATGAATCCAGATAAGGCTCATTTGAAATCATAAAATCTTTCAAAAATTCTATTTGTTTATTTTTTTCTTCGTCAATTGAAGGGGAGGATTTTTGTTTCGGAATAGCTTCAGTAATAGGCTTCAGATCGGAATTTACACCTCGGAAAAATTCAGGATTGTTTAATGCAGTCAATAAATACCAACAAGTACAAAATAAAAACGAAAACCCATCCAAGGTTACAATCCATTGTCTGACCTCTCCAACACCAATAATAAAAGTAACCAGCCACCTTAGAAGCACCAAAAAATGTAAGACATAATATAGAATTGTTATTTTGTAAAGTGCATTAATTACAGAGATATTCGGGTTTGTATAATTCTCGAGATAGACAGTTTTAGACTTTCTAATAACCAAAAATGAAGCAATAAAATATACCTGAAATAACAATTCGAAAAGAAATTGAAAAAAATGGGTGATAGGCATTTGATTCATATTCTTTATAAAATGCAATTTCATATCGGTATTCTCAAAATATACACCCGACATTAAATACAAATTGTACGCAACAAATGGAATAGCGTGCAGTAAATATTTCGGTTTTAATCGAAAGTTAGAGAAACAAACAGACAATACATACAAATAAAAACATACCGGAACCAAGTAGACAAAACTCCAACGAAAAACCTCCAGGTTGATGAGATTTGTGGGAATATGACTAATTAAAAATTTACAGGCATCTAAGGCATTTCCGATAAGAAAAAAAGCAAAAAGTTGGTTGCCTAATTTGTGTTTCGTTTTCACGGTCAGCAAAAACAAGGCAAGAAATAGAATGACAAAAATTCCAATACAAGCAGTGATTTCTAAAAAACTGAACTGGTCCATAGTTTGTTTTGCTGATACTTAATTCCAAATCATAAAAACACAAACTTAGAGATATTAATCAAATAAAAAAGCATTTCGGTATTTCGAAATGCTTTTATATCTATTCTTTCAACTTAATATTCTTATTCTGTGGCGGAAGCGGAACATAGCCATCATCATTGATGACTTTTGGAAACTCGTGGTTTTGCCATCTTGTTTTGGCGTCTTCAATGATTTCTCTTGAGGTTCCAACGAAGTTCCAATAAATGTATCTTGGCTCCGGAAAAGGTTCGCCTCCGAAAATGTAAACCGTGGAATCGGGTTTCAAGGTAAAATGACAAAGCTTCGCATCTTTTGCAATCAGGATGTGTTTTGGCGTGTAGAGATTGCCTTCGCTTTCGATGTTGCCCTCTAAAATATAAAGAGAAGATTCGCCGAAAAGGTAATCACCGAGAATGATTTCGCGGTCTTCCTGAAGTGTATTTTTAACTTCCAGGAAATACAATGGCGAATAAGCCGGAACGGGAGATTTGCGTCCGAGGATTTCGCCAGCGATTAATTTATAGCTGATTCCGTTATCTATCCAGCTTGGGATATCTTCTTTGTTGATGTGGAAAAACTCAGGTTCCATTGTTTCCAGTTCTTTTGGAAGCGCGACCCAAATCTGTAATCCGTGGAGATTCTTATCGGTGGTTCTGAGATATTCTGGTGTTCTTTCTGAGTGGGCAACGCCTTTTCCGGCAGTCATCCAGTTCACAGCGCCTTCTTTGATTTCGATTTCTGTCCCGATGGAATCTCTGTGCATAATGCTTCCTTCGAACAAAAAAGTAAGAGTTGAAAGTCCAATGTGCGGATGTGGCGGAACATCCATATTTTCATAATCTTTGAGCGCAGCTGGTCCCATATGGTCTATAAACACAAACGGTCCAACGCTTCTTTTCTGAGAAAATGGCAACAATCTACCAACTAAAAAATTGCCGATATCTGCTGCTCTTTCCTCGATTATCATCTCGATATTTGACATAATTTCATTTTTAAATTTGAATTAAAATTAAGGATTTCTATTGAATCGTAACACATTATTCGAAAACGAATCTCCCGCAGCCCGACTTGAACGGAGCTCATTTTTTGTGGCTGGAAAAGCAAAGGCAAAAATAGCGGGAGTGGAAGGCGGAATAGCTGCCCAAATAATTATATTTCTCCAATTGATGACTTTTTGACAAAGATTTTTCATTGGTATAGTTTCTGACTGAAATGATTACCTTTGCGTACCTATAATTTTAAAACATATTAATGGAATTAGCATTAAAGATATTTCAGTTTATCCTGAGCATCTCTATTCTTGTAACTTTACACGAAATCGGGCATTTTCTGCCAGCGAAATGGTTCAAAACCAAAGTAGACAAATTCTTTTTATTCTTCGACCCTTATTTTTCTGTCTTCGCAATGAAGAAAATCAACGGAAAATGGCAATATAAATTCTTTTCGAAAAACCAACCGACTGAAGAAGAGGTGGAAATCGCCGGGAAAAAAGTGCTTCAGCCCATCGATATTTCTACGCTTCCGGAAGATGACTGGAGACGACACGAGGGTGTGAAATACGGAATCGGATGGCTTCCTTTCGGAGGTTATGTGAAAATCGCAGGAATGGTGGACGAAAGTATGGACACCGAACAACTTAAAAAACCGGCACAACCGTGGGAGTTCCGTGCAAAACCGGCTTGGCAGCGATTGATAATTATGCTTGGTGGTGTGACGGTGAATTTCTTTTTGGCTTGGACCATCTATTCTTCGCTTTCTTATTTCAAAGGAGAAGTTTACCACGACAATGTGAAATTCGAGAATGGAATTGCGGTTTCTGAACCTGCAAAACTGATGGGTTTCAAAACCGGTGATAAGATTTTAAAGATTGATGGCAAGCCAGAAGAAAGATTGGAAGACAGTTTTCTTGATATTTTATTAAGTAATGACGTGACGGTTCTTAGAGACGGAAAAGAAGTAACTTTTGCTCCAAACGAGGACGGAATTGCGCATATTTTAGGTGCGAATGAGGCTAAGGCTTATATCACTCCAAGATTCCCTGCTGTGGTTGACAGTTTAGCTCCAAATATGCCGGCGATAAAAGCAGGATTGAAAAAAGGAGATAAGATAGTTGGCATCAACGGTCAAAAAGTCGAATTCTACGATCAGATTGGCGATGTTCTTACAGCGAACAAAGGTGGAAAAGTGGTTTTGGAAGTGATTAGAGATAATCAACCTTTGACTATCAATTCAGATATTACTAAGGAAGGTAAAATTGGTTTCACTCCAGATCTACAACTTGCTCAGAACTCTCTTAAGAAAAGTGAGGTTGTAAAAAGTTATAGTTTCCTGGAGGCGATTCCTAGAGGTTTTGACAGAAGTATTTCTTCGTTGACCAAGCAAGTGAAGCAGTTCAAATTGATCTTCCATAAAAAGATTCAGGGTTATAAAAAAGTAGGTGGTCCTATCGCGATTGTCAACAATATGCACGTGGACAAAAGCAAAAACGGAACCTTATCCATCAATTGGGAGTTTTTCTGGAGCTTTACAGCGATGTTTTCGGTTTGGTTGGCTTTCCTTAATTTGATTCCGATTCCGGGCTTAGATGGCGGTCACGTTCTGTTTACTTTGTGGGAAATCATCACTAGAAAACCTGTTCCGCAGAAAATTTTGGAAAATGCACAAATGGTGGGTGTAATTTTCTTATTAGGGCTTATGGCGTTAATATTTGGAAATGATATAGTTAAGCTGGTAGTGCAGGCTCTAGGCTAAAAAAATTAAAAAAACTTCTCAAAAAAGTTTTGGAAGTATAAAAAAAGTTTCTATATTTGCACACGCTTAAAGCAAAAAGAAACATTCCTCTTTAGCTCAGCTGGTTAGAGCATCTGACTGTTAATCAGAGGGTCCTTGGTTCGAGCCCAAGAAGAGGAGCAAAACCACTAGATTAGTCTAGTGGTTTTTTGTTTTTATAGGATTACAGCTTGAGTTTACCTTAATTCTATGGTATTTCTAAATTTCTTCTAATTTTCCATATTTCCCACCATTCTGAGAAATTGAGGTTCCCTTTTAGGTTACCCATTTTATTTTTCAGGTTACCCATTCAAACCCCTATTATTAAAATGAAACTATCAATTCTATTCCTTTTGAGAAGGAACAAGATTAACAGTAGAGGTCTCTGTCCTATAGAATGTAGAATAACATTAGATAAACAAAGAAAACCCTTCTCTACAGGAATCTTCATCCACCCCAAGAATTGGGATAGTAATAAACAGCTTACTAAACCTCCCAATGATGAGAACACATATAACAACAACCAACTAAGCCTGATTAAGAATAAGATTAATCAGGCTTTTTTATTGCTTCAAGTCAAGGAAGAGCCTTTTGATGTAAATGATATTTACAACCAATATGCAGGCAAAACTTTAGCTAAGGAATACAAACTAATAGAATACTATCAAATCTATCTTGACAGGCTTAAAAAACTTGTTGGAATTGAAATTAAGCAACAAACTTGGGATAAGTTCAGCTACATCAAAGAAGATGTTTCAGAATTCATAAAACACCATTATAAGAAATCTGATGTCAAGTTAAAGGAGTTGGATTTTAATTTTATTTCTGAGTTTGAATATTATTGTAAAACAAAACTGAAACATAAGCAAATTACCATTAATAAATCCTTACAGAGACTAAAAAAGGTAATTAAGCAATCTGTAATAAATGGGTATTTAGATAAAAATCCTTTTGAAGAACATAGTCCCAAGAAAGTGTACAGTAATATTATATTCCTTACCCAAGAGGAATTGGATAAACTGGAAAATCACATATTTCAATCTGACTCTTTAAACAGAGTAAAGGATTGTTATGTATTCTGTTGTTACACAGGCTTAGCTTACAGGGAAATGTTTGAACTAAGGAAAGAAGATTTGATAAGTAAACCAGATGGTACAACTTGGATATATCAAAAGAGAGAAAAGACAGAAAGGAATTTCTCAGTACCTCTTATTTTACCAAAAGCTTTAAAAGTCATTAGTAAGTACACTTCTGACACTCCTTTTGTTCTACCAAGAATAAGCAACCAATCTTTCAACAGACTACTTAAGGAAATAGCTTCTACTCTGGAAATCTCAAAGAATCTTACTCATCACACAGCAAGGAAAACCTTTGCATCTACAGTACTTCTTAATAATGATATTCCCATAGAAATTGTCTCAAAACTATTGGGTCACTCTAAGATATCTACAACACAGGAATATTATGCTGAATTAATGCCTGAAAAACTAAGTAATCATCTAAAAAATCTAAAGAAAAAGCTTGAGTGAACATATATGGCAATTTTTTATTAACAGTGTTATAGTAGCTTTATAGCACTGTTAATTTTTACCCTATGTCAGAACCTTTAGTTAATGAGCATTTCAATGATTTTCCAATTGACTATTTTAAAATTAAACCAGAAGATTTTGCTAAAATACAAGGAGGAACAAATGGAGAAGTGTCCTATAATTTATATCAAAATCAACTTTCCAATATTATAGAAAGTACTATATCACCAAATGATGAGGGAAGGATATATGATGAACTAAGAGAGGTAATTAATCTTCAAGTAAAAGACACAACAGTAATTAATGCATCAGTAGGACAAGGAAAGACATATTCTATTTTAAAGGTTGTAGAAGAATACTTTAGTGGTACTAATGACACATATATTTTTATTGCTGTACCATTTGTAAGCTTGGTTCAACAATATTTTAATCAGTTAGTAAACTTAGGAATTGATGAGGAAAATATCTATAGATATGAATGGCTAGATCCTAACCATGAAAAATCAACTTTGGAAGCCCAAAAAAAATGTAGAATTCATATAATAACTGTAAATTGTTTACTAGGAAATGCTGGAGAAAATTCAGCTATTAATTCTTCAATCAAAAGAAAGTATTTAAAAGAGTTTTCTGATTCTTTAAAAGGCAAGACATATACATATAATAATGAGCCTATTTCCATAGAAGACATTGGCTTATTAGATGTTTTAGAGTTATCAAATGTCAAAATGGCTGTTAACTCATCAAACAAAAAGAAAGCTATTTTTATTTATGATGAAATACATGATGCTATTAATAATTTCAAGAAAAATAATGTCTTTAATCTTTATCATTGGATAGATGTTATTGAGAAAAATATAGTAATAAGTGCAACTTATAATGATGCTTCCATTGTAGTTCTAAAATATTTATCTTCTTTAACTGATAATAAAATACATATCATCACATCTGAAAGAAAAATTATTAGAGAGAAACAAAGCAAGTTATTTCTTCACTACAACTCCAATAGATATTATAAAAATAAAGATACAATTCTTTGTAATGTAATTAAAGATTCTATAGATAGAGAACTAAATATTGATATTCTATGTTATTCAAAAAAACTTGCTGAAGAAATTTATAAGGCTAATGATGGAGCTGGAAGTATAATGAAAAATGCTTATAATGAAAATATAAAGTTATGTGCTTCAGAATTAATCTCAAATCAAAGAGCATTAAGAAATGTAACACCTGCATCTAGATATGACTCTACCAAATGTAATATAGGAACCAATTTTAAAACTGGTGTAAATATTGAAAAAGATAATCATTCATTCATAATTATTCTGCCACCTGATTCTTCAAAATTACCTTTTGAAAATCTATTTGGAATATTTTCTAGTGGAGTTAATGACATTATTCAAGCTTTTGCAAGACAAAGGAAAAGAGGAGAAATACATATAATTTTACCTCCTCCTGAAAGAATGGATTTTAATTCACTTCCAGAAATGAATGAAGTTCAAAATGAAAAATTCATAGAATCCTATAGCTCCATATGTAAACTATCCCCAACTTTCTTAGAGACAGCTATTAATGCATTGTCAGTAAATAGAAGTAGATTCAATGATGAAAGAGTTGTATATAAGCAACTTAATATGCAAATAGATATTGTGAAAAACAAATTTGAAGAGTTTATAAATAGTATTTTATTGCCAATTCTACATCACTCCAATTTAGATGATTATAAAAGATTTTTGGAAACCCCTGAATTAGATGATTTTAGAATACAGAAAGGAGCTAAAGTAATTAATAAGGATAAGTTTCTTTGTGCAGACTTATCATCTTTTATTACTTATTCAGCATTTACAAATCAATTTATAAATTGTAGATTAGAAAATTACTATACTTCATTTTCAAGATTTACTTCTGATGGATTAGAAGATGAGCTACAAGATAGATTAGAAGAAATTTATGAAACATTTTTAACATCAAACAATCATGATCTCAATGAAGCATATAAAAATTTATTAGATTATATATTTGATGGAAACATTGTTTATTTAGATGATAATCAAGTCAATAAAGGAAATTATACAATAAGGCAGGCTATTTTGAAATTTATTTTAAATACTGAAAATTCAGATTTCTTCAATCCAACATTACCATATCTTGAGAACATAGGCACTAAATTTAATCACATTAATTACTTAATGCACATTCTTGCATTTATAAGTAATGACAGAAGAAATAATATTTCAAATACAGAATACTCTTTTGGTATTACTAATTTATATAATTTAAGAGAAAGATTAAAAAATAGCCTTGTTGAAAATAATAGAAACTTATACCTACTGCCATATAGTGAAAATGATATATTTCAAGGTCTAGACATAAATGAAATCATTGGGAGTTTATTGGCTGAATTTCCTTTATTGAGAGAAACTTCATTCAATTCATTAGTTGATAAAACTATAGAACAGCAAAAAGAATCCATATATAATTATCTCAGTAAAACACTTGGAAACTTTGGCAATTCAAGGAGATTAAACTTTAGTCAAATTAATTTGAAAAAACTTCAAAGTAATTTATTGAACATACCATTTGCAGGATAAATGATGTAATCATATTTTTCTATTTATATATAGGAGAAAAAAAAATCATTACATGAAAGAAAACACTCAAAATTAATCTGAGTGTTTTTTTTATGTCCAAAATTTAAAAAACCAAAAATTATAAAATTATGCAATTAAGACAATCAGAAAGAAAACAAGCCAAGATTAAAATGGCTTTACAAGGAAGTGCTGGTTCAGGAAAGACATATTCTTCTCTTGTTCTAGCCAAAGGATTAATCAATGGAGACTTTTCTAAAGTAGCTATTATTGACACAGAAAATGGTAGTGCAGATTTATATGCACATCTAGGAGATTACAATGTAATATCTCTAAAACCTCCATTTACACCTCAGCAATATGTTGATGCTATTGACATTTGTGAGAAAGCAGGAATGGAAGTAATTATTCTAGATTCTATATCTCATTGTTGGGATTATTTATTGGACTATCATAGTTCATTAGCAGGAAATAGCTTTACAAATTGGGCTAAAATCAAACCTTTGGAGAAACTATTTATGGATAAGATTCTCCAATGTAATGCACATATCATTGCTACAATGAGGACTAAACAGGATTATGTTTTAAATCAGAAGGATGGTAAGTTTATTCCAGAAAAAGTAGGCTTAAAATCTGTTCAAAGAGATGGGTTGGATTATGAGTTCACTCTGGTATTTGATGTAGATATAAAACACTTTGTTGTATCCAGTAAAGATAGGACTGGCTTATTTATGGGAAAACCTGAGTTTATTATTTCTGAGGAGACAGGTAAGATTATTCTTAATTGGTGTAGTCAAGGTAGAACTAACTATGTTCAAAATACTACTCCAAGTACAGTAATAAACTTATCTGAGAAAGAAGTTTATGAACATATACTAATGTGCAATTCTATAGCTGAACTCTTAGATTTATACAAATCATATCCTCAGTATCATAGTAGCTTAAAGCCTGACTTTGAAGCTAGAAAGACAAACCTAATGAATATTAATAACCCAAATAACTTTAGCAAAAATGGACACACAAAATTTCAATAATTCTACTGCTACAATAGACAATAATACTTCTTTGAATTACAATCATCTAGTTTTAGAGAATGTAAATAGGAAAAAACCAATTAGTGATATATTTGTTAATAGTGGAGATTTTGAGGATGCTAAGATATTCTATCCTTCCAAAATGAATGAAAATCAGAATAACCAAGTAGATATTTCAGAGCCTGAAACTAAAAATATAGTTCAGGCTTTTTATTTGGATAATAATCTAGATTCCCAAGTACCTATTGTACATCTGCCTAATGATATAGATTATATACCAAGTCCCTTTATTATTGCCAACACAATTGAAGTACCCTTACATCATCTTAAAAATGATTGTATTATTCCTGTGTTTAGTAAGGATAATGAGAAAACTATAGCACATCAGGAGTTTATAGATGTGGTTCTTAGTGCTATTCAAAGTGCATTTCCTCACCAGAGTATTTCAGTACCTGAGATAAGAGTTTCTCATCAGATTAAGGGCAGAACACCTGATGCAATACACTTAAATGTAAAGGATCTATTGGAACATCAGAAAACTATTTACTATGAAAGGATGGCTTTTATTATCAAAATACCTAGTATTAAAGATGTAATAAATGGTAATGGATTATCTCTGACAGTAGGTGGGGTAAGAAGTTATAACTTAGAGAATCTCTACAATAAAAAGTCATTTGAAAAGTTCAAGTTTTTCATTGGATTTCAAAATAAGGTATGTTGTAATCTTTGCATTTCTACAGATGGATTTCTAGAAGAGATGAGAGTTACTAATACACAAGAGTTATATACAAATGCTCTGAACACAATGCAAAATTACAATGCAAAAAATCATTTAATGGAAATGAAGGGACTTACATATGATTATTTATCTGAACATCAATTTGCACAGCTCATTGGAAGAAGTAGATTATATCAACACCTACCAAAGAATGAAAGACAAGTTATCCCTGCACTAAATTTTAATGATAGCCACATTAATACAATGGCTAAAGATTATTATGAAGATAAAAACTTTTGTAGAATGGAAGATGGTAGCATTAACTTATGGAATGTATATAATCTATTTACACAAGCTAATAAATCTTCTTACATAGATACTTTCCTAGATAGGAATTTGAATGCCTTTGAGTTTTCAAAGGGACTTCAAAAAACTCTCAGTGATAATTCTAATTATCATTGGTTTTTGAGTTAATTCTTCCACCCTGCTTTTGTGGGGTGGTATTTTTATAAACCTTTCTTATTTCAGTTTTAAGTTTAGTTATTTCACTATTTTGAATATTATCAATTGAATCAATATATTTTTTATTTCCAATCTCCTTTTCAAGTCTAGCTTTCTCTAATTCAAATTTATCATCAAATTTATTTTTATATGAAAAAAGTCCTATTAATAAACCTATAATACTTAAATACATTATCAAAATTGGAAGTTTGTAATTTAATATCTTATAAGAGCTTTTTGTAGACACAAAAATTAATAATACAAAAGTAAATAGTGAAGTTGAAAATATTATAAGAAAAATTATAGCTTTTACAAATGAATCAATAAAAGAAAAACCTGATACAGTTCCAACAATAAAAGATATGATTGCAGTAAAAATTGTTAAGGTTTCAATTGATCTTTTATCTGACATTTCTGCCTTTTCTCTCAATTCTTTAATAATACTAAATTCTTTATCTAAAGTAGATAATATTTCAATATGGTTATATTTATTTTGAAATTCTAATTTTAAATCAAAAAACTCTTTATTTGTCTGCTCAACAGACAATGGCAGTAAAAATGTGGATGCATAATAAACATTCTTTACATCATCTGTATCATAGCTGACTAAAGATTCTTTATATGGTAGTTGATATAGTAGATTATGATGGTTTTCAGACCATTCTATTTTTTTTTCACAGGAAATTATTAGTCCTCTAATTTGACTTATTAATGTCATAATTTCTTTTTGGTTTTCAAGTGCAATTCTTGAAGAAATTATTTTATTAAGTTTCTTTATATTGTATATTAAATATTTGAAGTCAACAAAAAAATTATCATACCCAACTTTATCTTGTAGTGAATCTATTTTTTTCTTTAAACCTAGCACATCTTCATCTTTAATATTCTCACTATCTATTAACATTGAAAATTGGTTGTTCAGAGCATAATTTAAGTTCTTTACATATAGACTTTTTTGATCTTTAAAATCAATCTCTTTTTTTTCAAAATTTTCAATAACCTTTTTAAGGTTGTCATAATTTGGCTTAACATCTTTATAAAATTTAATAGAATAATGTAATTCTAAAAAATTAGGGTCAGTATCTATTACTTTATCTACTGTAAAGTAATTTGAATGTTCTATATAACTGTAATGGTTATCTAAATACTCCTTCCAGTATTTTAGTTTGGCTGTTGTTGAAGTAAATTCTGGATTTTGATGTATTGAAATTATATCATTATCAATGATATAGCTTTTTTTTGAAATATTATTTTTTAAGAATTTTGCTGTAGTTATTTGTCTAACACCCCATTTATACTTAAGAAATAAGATTTTATCTTTAATAGCTCCTATGTAAGGTATTAAACTATCTGATGATTCTACTTGATTCTCAAAATGTATAAGTCTTTTAAAATAATCAATACTTTCATTAAAAAAGTGATCATATGTACATAAGCCTAATAATAGAAAAACATTCCTAAAACTATTACCAATATCTTCTCCATAAAATTTGTAACAATCCATTGATTCTCCAAAATCTTCTTTTGTTGCTGAAAAGACTATTTCAATGTTTGGATTACTTAAATGAATGCTTATTTGCTTGTAAAACTTTATATAGTTAGAGCACACATCCTTAATTAGCTTTGAAAAATTATCTGTATAACTATGAATTTCTGTGCTTTCTAAAAATAGTATTTTTGAATAAATAGTTTGACATGATTCTATAACTTGACTTAGGAGTGTATCAAATTCTTCATTTTCTTTAATATACTCTCCTTCTAGAATTGACTTACATATTAAACTTGCTGCATCTATTAGACTAACTTGTAAAAAGGCTTTTAATGTTTCCTCATCCAATGTCTTTGGATCTGAAATATCACTAAAAAAAGGGGAAAACCAATCAGATTCTCCCAAAAATTTTGTGTTTAAATCATTATAAAGTGTTTTAACCATATTATAATTGATATATTTTTATTTCACTTTTTATATCATTTACTGATATAGGTTGGCTATAAATTCCTTTACTTTTTGCCTCTTCATAATTTTTTTGCCAAGAATACCAATTGTGACTTAAGTCTACCAATTCAAATGAAGTATACTTTATTAAATTAAAATTAATAGTTTTTATGATTAAGATTTGGTCATCAATCTTCTTCTTAAGTTCACTATCTATATTAAAATTATCTGCTATTATGCTAGAGTCTGAAGTATCCAATGATATGTTATGTAGCTGTTTGTATTTAATATAGGTATATACATCACTTTCTACATGCCCATATGGCATTGCACAAAAATTATTAAAAGTATTATCTAATAATGTATCTACAGAATTCCTATTTGTTCCTGCTGCAACAGTAAAAAATAATAATTTTAGTACCTTTAATGTACTTAAATCATTAAAATTTATATTACCATAGGCCTCTTTATACCAATTATGTAGTTGATATACAAAATACTCAAAAGCTATTTTTTTAGGATCCATAGAGTTTTTTTTAAGGTGTGCAAAGGTAATTTTTATTGATTAAAGATAAAATAATATTTACTTGATTTAAATATTATTTTAAACTTTAACTAAATTTTATTTTTGCTAAGAGTTTAATATTGAAATATTTATATTTTTGTCTCAAATAATATCCATGAAAAGAACTGCCTATATTGGCCTAAGTAGTCCTACTGCATATCTATATGATAGTGATAATATATATTTTAAAGATGAATGGGATTGGAACCCAATTGTAGAATCTCCAACAGGACTAATAACTCTTTTTGATGAACTATGGTTTTTAACTAGATTTCTTTTGTCCTTTTAATCAAAGAAATAAAGATTATGTGAGATTCTTAGATGAAAACTCATTTTAAAATCAATATCTAGAGTTTTTAGAAATTTTTGACTTAGAATTTAAGATTTTGCAATATATACTTAATCTACATTCTATTTAGAATCTCTTATTACTGAAGCATTATTATTCCAATTAATATTCTATCATTTTTTTATTAAACTTACAAAATATCATTAGATTAACAACTTTGGAATATTATATGCTACTACTTCAGCATCTATTTTTATTTAATATTTTGTATATAATGCTGTTATATTAAAATAATTATTAATTTTGCTAAAAACCTAACCCTATGTATTTAACTAAACTGGACAATAATCAAACTTTTACTTCTATTTATAGAAGTTTATTGACTGAAATAATTGCAGGTAATAATGATAGTGTGAAGGATGAAATAGATCAAGCAATTTATGAAGCTATCAGTGTTATTCTAGGTGAAAAAGAAGCTTATTTAATTGATAACAAGCATTTCTATTTTACAAACTTTTTAATTTCTCATAAGGACATCTTAGATAGTGATCCTTCAAATTTTAGTATTACCAAAGAAACATACAAAGATATTGCATTAGCATTAAATGCATAAGTATGTCTTTAAATTTACTTATTAATCAAATTGAAGAACAGTTTTCTAGTAGTAGAAGCAATGTATATTCTGACAAAAAAAGGGAGAAACACTTTTTAAACATTTATGAGGTTTTTTCTACTATAAAGGAACTAAGTAAATCAGGCTCTATTTCTATTCCTGAACTTCCTACTTTTAAACAAATACTTCAATATATCATATCTGATTTACAGTATCTAGATAGTAGTACTCTTAATGTTATTCCATTTGAAATTGTTTCTTGCTTAGAATTAGCATTGAAAGATTGGATTGATGATGATAATTTGATATTATCAACTCATCTTTCTAATGATTATAATGACTTTTATTTTTTACCTAATCCCAATAGGGAATACTTTAATAAGATTAATTCATTCCTAAGCACAAAATCTATCATAAAAATAAGCTACAGATTAATAAAAATTTCTCTTCCCAAATTATTATGTAGGGATTATCTCTCTACTGTTGCTCTTTATCATGAATTAGGTCATTTTATTGATTTTGAGTATAACATCTCTAACAGAGTAATGTTAAAAAAACACCCTAGCTTTCCTCCTACACCAGCATTAGTGCAGAAATTTAATCATTTACAAGAATATTTTGCTGACTTATTTGCTGCACAATACATAAGTGATGCAAGCAATCAATATTTAGAAGATAGAATGATTGCAGACATTGTTAGTGATTCACATCCAAAGACATCAGAAAGAATTGGTGTAGTTGCAAAATTTATTAATAATGAAAATCTTGAAATAGTAAATGATTTTAATGAAGTACTAACATCTTTAGGAAAACAGTTAAAAATCAGATTTGAAGAAAAAGATTCCAACACTTCCAATTTTTACAACTTTATTCCAGAGGTAATAGAAAATGATGAACAATTACATTATATTTATAAAACTGGGTGGTCTATTTGGAAAAACACAGTTAATCCCTCATTTCTGGGAATTCCAGAAAGACAAAAATATCAGATGTTGAATAATCTAATTGAAAAATCTATTTCAAGCTATTTCTTATTAAAAAATTGGAATAATATTACAAAATAATGCCAAAAGGAACACTTTTTAAGGAGCAAATCAAATCTTTAATTGATAGTAAGGAATTATTCTTATATCCTATTTTAGATGAGAATCAAATAGGTGATATCAGCATTGATTTAAGAGTAGGAACAGATTTTTTATTTCAGCATCAGGGTAGATCTGCACACATTAATACATCATCAAATGAAGTATCATCAAGGTCTATCAAAAGTAATTTTACTCAAGCAAGAAGAAAGGTTGGAGAAAAATTTTTATTGCATCCTTTTCAACCTACCTTATTTTCTACTTTGGAATATATAAAACTTCCAAAAGATGTATATGCTGTCTTATCATTAAGAAGTTCTTACAGTAGGTTAGGGCTTACAATATCTACAATTGTACAACCTGGATATTGTGGTTGTATATCTGTAGAAGTAATTAATTGTGGAAATATTCCCATTGAAATTGTATCTGGTGTAAGGTTTTTACAGGTAAGATTGATAAAAGTTGATAGTGTTGATCTAGATTATTTTAGCAATATTAGAAAATATGCTTGCCAAGTAAGACCTATTCCCTCAAAAGCTAATGAGGATATTGAACTGAAATTTCTTAATAATTTACATACTACTTAGTTTATTATAGTCAGGCTTTTTTTAAAGCTTTATAAACTAATTCATTCTTAATGAAGTCTAGACCAAATTTAAAAATTTTTTTTTTAGATTATAAATTATCCAAATTCAACTAGCATAGAACTAACCCCCACCCCTTTTTCAAAAAAGAAAACTCCCCCACCCCAAAGCTTAATTTACTTTAGATTTCAAGGCAGATTAATATATTTTCTACTACAGCACCTTATCTTACTAACTTGTACTATCTTATACTGTACCCTTCCCTATAATTCTTACCTCATCTCACACCCAATCTTCTTATCATCTCTTACCTATCTTGAGTATTAACTCAAAACAATTTTATTATGAAAAAACATTTCACAGGATTTTTGGCAAAAGTAGAGATGCTAAAATCTGAAAAAGCAGCATCTGACAAGAATGGTTTAATGCCTGTAATCCTAATTGGTATTGCAGGAGAAATACCTAGTAGAACTGTGATAAGTGGCACTTATGCCTCTAATATGAATTTAGAAGCTGGTAGTGTATATTTATTTCAGGGAGAGGAATTAGAGGAAGATCCTATGTTTGGTAGACAATTTAGTTTTAGAACTATTTCTAAAGAATTGTCAGCCATTGAAACTCTACAAGCTTCTAGTTATGTAGGAAAATTAAGAATTATTGATGTAGATTCTAGTGATTTTGTACCAGAAATTCCTGAAGGACATTTACAATTAGGATAGGATCTATAATTAAAAAGCCACCTGCCCTTTGGGGCATAGGTGGTTTTTGTCACAAATTTTGTGTTATTATTATATAGTTAATTACAAATCCTGTGACAAAATTCTTGATTTACTATATATTGGAAATCACATTTTTGGCATTATTTCTTGTTATGAAATATAAAGTAATTGTACTTTAATCCATTTAATTATTGGATACCTTAAGTGTACAGAGGAGTAAAGAGATTTGGATTTGGGGTTTTATTCAGGTACTCAAAAATCTGTAGATATTATATTATATAGCCTTTTATAATTCTTTGATCTGAACATCAAGAAATTCTTTTGGATGTACTTCCAAAGCCAAAGCTATTCTGAATAATGTATAAACTGTAGGATTAGTCCTACCCTTTTCTATTCTTGAAATATTTGTTACATCAATATTACCATCCATTTTACCTACAAGATCAAGCTGAGAAAGACCTTTATCTTGTCTTATCTCTTTAATTCTAATTCCAATAGATTTTAAAATTTCTTCTTTTTCCAACTTGACATTTTTGGCAAGTAAGGAAAAGATTATTATGTTTGTAATGCCATATATGACAACTGTAAATTTTTATTATGAATACTTTATATTACATAATCCTCATTAATTCATTTGTAATCATAGGTCTATATCAATCTTTGCAAGGTAAAATGAAAGATGAGCTTGGAGAAGAAATTTCAAAATCTTTATTAAGTCAAATTAAAACCTTGAAACTTATTCAAGTTGTTTCATTTTTCATTCCTTTAGTCATATTAGTATTGAGAGAAAAATGGTATTGGGCTATGGTAAAATACATTGTTTTGTATTTCCTAATTACATTTTTAACAATATTAAATACTTTGAAAATAAGTCATAAAATTAAAATTTATCTAATAATAATTCTGGGACTAATTAACATACCACTTATAATCACATATTTTACTTCAAACAATAAATAAAACAAAATTTAAAAATGCTATGAAAACAAAATTTAAAAAACTTTTTATAATATTATTCCTCTTCATTATAGAGCTTAATTCTGCACAATCAAAATTTGATTCAGGATATTCAGCAGGGTATTCAGCTGGCTATTGTCAGGATAAAGAATTAGGATGTGTTAGTCCAGTTGCTCCAATAGCTCCTTTCCCTAATGCAAGTGAAAATTTGGATTCTTATAAAGATGGCTATAACAGAGGTTTTAAAGATGGATTTACTGGTATTAATAACCAAAACACCAGATCTAGATATAAAACTTCTAAACCAACTTTTTTTGATAATTCTGGTGATTTAAAGAGTACTAATCAGATACTAATGCTTGCTTTGAAGAAAAAAAGAGAAATAGAAAATAAAGTAACTCAAACTTTTCAAGAGGCACATAATGACATTGAGAGCTATAAAGATAATGACTCAGAATATATTAAAAATCTGAAAACCATTTATTTGACTAAAATAGAAAAATTAGCAAATAATTCTGGACAAATTCTTACAGACACTAAGGGTGATTATCAGCACTTAATTAAACTTTTACAGAAAATATATGATGAATTTTATGAAGAAGTTGAAAAATCAAAATAGCCCTGTAATATAGAGTGGCTATTTCATAAAATGAACATTAACCTACCTTTTACATTAGGTGCAGATTATGACATTTGGGAATATCAATTAGAAATTAAGGAAGATAAATTAAAAAATTATGATAGTTACAATTACTTAGGAGAAATAGATTTCTACAGTACACATACAAATAATATTGAGCTAATCTTTAATTATGATATTCTAGAATTAGTTATACTAACTTATGAAAAATTGAAAAAAGAAGATTTAGAAAACTTCAAAAAATTAATTATTTCCAAATTAGGAGAAAGCAAGCCACTAACATATAAAAGTTCTACAATAGAAATATATACATTAGATGGAGAGTTGGAATTATGGTTTATCCATAATCCATCAGGTTATACATTAGAAATTGGATATGGAAATAGTAAGAATTTAAAAGGAATATATCTTTAAAATTATTACTCTATTATGCTAGTAGTTTTTACTAAAAAGGCAGAGTTTTAGGCAAACACAAATTAGCTTATTTGGTAAAAACCTAAATAATAATGAGTTATAAAAATGTGGAGAGCCCAAGAAGAGGAGCAAAACCATCACATAAATGTGGTGGTTTTTTGTTTTTTATGAGGTTGATAAAGATTCTGTGATTATTCTTTTTTGCTCTTATTTACTTCTAAATCTTCTTATCCAAACCAAAAGCGCTGAAACCACTACAAAAGCTATCAGCATAAATCCAGAATTGATCAAAACCTGATTTAATCCAAACTGATTCACATCTACAAACGGATAAGGATAAAAGCCGGAATAATTTCCTCGAACGAGAATGTAAATCAAATAGCATAATGGAAACAGCAGCCATTTCGGAATCTGATCATATCTAAGTTTTCTCTTCTCAAATACAAACCAATAAACAATCGACAAAAGAGGAATCACCGAATGCAATGATTCGTCCACGATTCTTTGTAATCCGGTTGGGCTCCAGGTATGTCGCAACAAAACCTGGTAAACCAAGCCGACAATCGTAATGTAAACCGTCATCGGCGTTAAAACTTTAACTGTTTCTTTTCTTAAGGCTTGAACCGAAAATGAAATAGCCAAAATCAAATTACTCAAAATCGTGAAGTAACTGAAAAATCGAATCATCACTTCCACTACAGAAACTGTTCTGTTTTCCATCATCAGATAAAACTGAAGAATCACGGCGGCAAATCCTAAAACTGAAAGAAATAAGGCTAGTTTCTGTTTCATTATTTTGAATTTATATTGATGTCGACATTACCAATAAAAATATCATAAGCACGATTCCCATTAATAAAATCATCACCAAATGACTGAAAATCGACCTGACAATAATATTCATCGGTTTCATTGGTTTGAAAAACTGGAGATTGGTCCAAAAATGCAATCCCAAATCAATCAGGTAAACAATCAACATCACGGTTCCAATGTTGAGTGAATATTTGACCAAGAAAATAAACGGCAAAAAAGCAATCTGAACAACCAATCTTTGTCCGGCTTTGTAAGTATTCATAACCAGATATTCTACAAAATTGCAACCTTTGTTGTAAAAACTCAACCAAGTTCCAACCGTGTAAAGCGGAATGGTCGCCAAAGTTACCCAACTGAAATGCGACAGAAAAAATTCATTTAGATTAAATCCAGAATTGATTTTTGATTTCAAAGACTCTTCCGAAGCCGAAAATAAATTGATATGAAGCCAATGACAAAGCAAAATATAAAAACCCGTCAAAATCAAAACAAACGAAAATGGCGTGATGTAATTCACTCTTTTCCCCTCAATGTAACCTCGGATGGCGTATCCTGGACGAAAGAATAATTGTTTAATCGTATAAAACAAACCCGCATTGATATGAAAAAGACTGTGCGTGAGCTGATGTCTCAAATAATGAAAATTGAGGCGTTCTGTATCCGCCTTTTGTCCGCATTGATTGCAGAAATCTCCTTCAAAACGATGGCCGCAGTTTTTACAAATTTTCATAACGGGTAGTTATTTTTTATTTTTCTCCTCAATCCACCGGCTCATATATTTCGTCGAATTCAACTGATGGTGTTGCAGGATTTTTCCAAGATAATTTTCTGTTCGATGATTTTCAAGATTAGTCTCAATTTCTGCAAGTTTGTCCCAAAAATGATTGACGTATAATTTCTTATCAAAAACCAACTTCAAAATCTCAAAAGCATTTTCATTCGCCTGATTCCAGACTGATTCATTTTGATATAATTCAACTGCTTTTTCAACAAATTTATCATCAGAATTTTCGATAAAACCATTCCAAGGCCAATCTTTGTGCATCGCTTCAGCGCCAACAGAACTTGTCACATTCGGCAAACCAAATTTCATACTTTCCCAAAGCTTTCCTTTCAAACCGGCACCAAAAGGAATCGGAGCCAGCAAAACTCGGTATTGATTATAGATTGTTTCCACATTTTCCGCTCTTCCTTTTACCAAAAAACCATATTTCTCTTGATGCAACTGATAAACTTTCTCCGGAGCATAGGCGCCATAAATATGAAGTTCCGCATCCGGAAGCTGTTTTCTAATCTCTTTCCAAATCGATTTCAATTTCAAAACCGTTTGCCAATTCGGTTCGTGCAAAAAATTTCCTATGCTTACAAAATGTTTCCGTTTTGCAAAATCAGTTTGATTTTTCTCAATCTTTTCCGTCAAAAACGGCATATAAAACAGAATATCAGGATTAATTTTAAATTTCTCCGTCAACAACTGAAACTCAAATTCCGAAATAATCAACGACAAATCACAACGCAAAATCGAAGCAATTTCTCTCTTGAAAACATCATTAAGATAATCCTTGTTTGCAATTTCCCGTTTCTCCACATAAGCTTTCCGTCTGGCTTCTCTCAAAAAATGCAAATCCTCGGTATCAATGATTTTCACAGCGTTTGGACAATTCTCAGAAACACGCCAGCCGAATTGTTCTTCCGTCACATATCGGTCAAAAAGCACCACATCAGGATTGAGATTCCGAATCTTCTCATCAAAACTTTCATTATTGATTTCAATTTTCTCAACTTCCATTTTCTCCGAAAACTCAACATTATTAGAAGCCGTCAAAAACGAAATTCGGTATTGGTTTTCCTCAAAAACCCGAACCAGCTGCATCATTCTACTTCCGGCCGCCGTAGAAGCTGGCTCAGGAATCACGAGACCAATTATCACAAGATGTTTCACACAAACAAAAATAGAAATTCTAATTTGAATATTTTGGGCAGCTATTTCCGCTTTCCACTCCCGCTATTTTTGCATTGCTTTTCCAGCCACAAAAAATGAGCTCCGTTCAAGTCGGGCTGCAAGTTTCAACATAAAATAAAATAGATTATAGCCACGAAGTTTGTCATTCCGTAGGAAACCTAACGAAGTGGTTCGACGAAGTCAATCTCAACAGCCTAGATTCCTACAGAATGACAAACTTACTTTTAAAATTTAAGACAAAAATCCGTCTCAATAATCTTCCTTATTCAAAAAAATAAATGCTAATTTTGAAGTATGCGAATAGAAAACGAAATCAAGTTGGGGTTCAAAGATGTGATGTTTCGCCCGAAACGTTCCACACTGAAATCCCGCAGCGAAGTGACAATAGAAAGAGAATTCACTTTTCTGCATACTCAGAAAAAATGGAGCGGCGTTCCTCTGATTGCTGCGAATATGGACACTGTTGGAACTTTCGAAATGGCAGAAGCCTTGTCCAAAGAAAAAATAATCACGGCCGTCCACAAACATTATTCAGTCGAGGAATGGAATGATTTCTTAAAAGATAAAAGCGACGATTTCCACCAATACATTGCCCTCAGTACAGGAACCGGAAAAGCCGACGAGGAAAAAATAAAAACGATTCTGGATGCCAATCCAAAAATCCAATTTTTGTGTATTGATGTTGCCAATGGTTATTCCGAACATTTTGTAGAATTTGTGAAGAAAGCACGTCAGAATTTCCCAGATAAAATCATTATGGCAGGCAATGTTGTAACTGGCGAAATGGTAGAAGAACTGATTTTAGCAGGCGCAGATATCATCAAAGTGGGGATTGGTCCAGGTTCAGTTTGCACCACTCGTGTAAAAACTGGTGTTGGTTATCCACAACTTTCAGCAATCATCGAATGTGCTGATGCGGCGCACGGTTTAGGTGGTCAGATCATCGGCGATGGTGGCTGTAAAGTTCCTGGCGATGTTGCTAAAGCATTTGGCGGTGGTTCAGATTTTGTAATGCTTGGCGGAATGTTTGCCGGACACGACGAAAGTGGCGGAGAAATCGTAGAAGAAAATGGGAAAAAATTCAGACTTTTTTACGGAATGAGCTCTCAAACTGCGATGGACAAACATTCAGGTGGTGTTGCCGAATACCGTGCTTCCGAAGGAAAAACTGTGAAAGTGGCATACAAAGGTCCAGTTTCTGAAACTGTGAAAGATATCTTAGGCGGCGTTCGTTCGACGTGTACTTATGTTGGTGCAGCCAAGTTGAAAGAACTTTCTAAGCGAACCACTTTTATCCGTGTGCAAGAGCAAGAGAATCAGGTTTTCAATGGATAAATTTTGAAAAATATGCTTCACATAATTAATGGCGATTTTCTCGCCGATGATTTGAAGAAAACTTCAATCGAAGGTGAGATTATTGTATGTCGTGAAGCTTTGGTTTCCGGAGATTTGAAAGGTGATTCTTTGGAAGCGTTTTGGAAAACAAGAGCCCAATCAATAGCTGAAGACTATAATGTTTCGCCAAAAAGTTATTATGAAAAATCTGTCTCGGAATTTGAAAAGATTCTGAATATTCCGGAAGGCTCCGAGATTAATCTTTGGTTTGAAGATGATTTGTTCTGTCAGGTTAATTTGTGGTTTTGTGTTTCCCTACTTTCAAAAATTAAGAACCTGAAAATTTACAGGATTTTCCCAAAATTAGATATTGAAAATCCTTGGAAAGGGTTTGCAGATTCTGATAAATTGGATTTGGAAAAATGTTTCGAATCCAAAGTTTTGTTTAATGAAAAAGATATTGAATTAGCTGAAAATCTTTGGAAAGCTTATCAAATTAATGACATTAATTCTCTAAAACAACTATCAGAAAATCCATCTAATTGTTTCCATTTTTTGAATGAAGTTATCGATGCTTACATCAATGTAAAGCCAGAAGAGTTCATTAAAAATAAAATTGAAAATGGATTGACAGATTTTGATTCTATTTTTAAAAAATTTCAGAAAGAATTAGGAATTTTTGGTTTTGGAGATTTGCAGGTCAAGAAGATTATGAGAAAGTTATAAACGAGAAATAAAGAAAACCAGCCAAATTCGGCTGGTTTTTTTATTTAAAGCTTATCAAGCTCTCTTTTTAGCGCAACAGAAGCTTTTTTCACTTCTTCTGTCCAATCATCAGCCGCATTTCCATCGGCTCCATCAGAAATGTATTTCAGACACAGAAAATCAATTCCTTCTTGTTCCGCTACTTTCGCCAACGCAAACGCTTCCATATCGATGACATTGTATTCGGAGTTGATATGTTCTATCTCGAATTGGTCGCCAGAACCGCAGATTCCGTTGGGGATATTTTCTACATTTAATCCGTATTCTAAAATAATTGATTCATCGGAAAATGGCGTTTCAAACTTTTGAAAACCCAAAGCTCTGACATCCATATCTCGCTGAATAAAACGATGGCAATTGACAACACTTCCTCTGTCAAATTCGGTGCTTCCAGCAGTTCCAAGATTGATAATTAAATCTGGTTTTACTTTCTGAATGGCTTTCGTCAGATGATAAGTGGATTTAACCTTTCCTATTCCTACAAAAACTTTATTGTAATTTTCAAACTCATTTCCAGCTTCTGATTCCAAAGCGAAAACTAATAAAATATTGCTGTAACTCTTTCCGTTGATTGTCATAATTTTCTTTATAAAAAAAGCTTTTTGCGTGTTGCACAAAAAGCTTTATAATTAATTGATATTCTTTTAATTAAGTCAACATCCCACCATCAACATTCAGGACTTGGCCTGAAATGTATGAAGACATTTGGCTTCCTAAGAACACGCAGGCATTTGCCACATCTTCTGGTTGTCCGCCTCTTTTCAATGGGATTCCGTCTCTCCAACTTTGAACTGTTTTTTCGTCCAGTGCCGCAGTCATTTCAGTTTCGATGAAACCTGGAGCAATGGCGTTACAACGGATGTTTCTGGAACCTAATTCCAAAGCGATAGACTTGGTAAAACCAATAACCCCAGCTTTAGAAGCCGCGTAGTTCGCCTGACCGGCATTTCCTTTCACACCAACAACTGAAGTCATATTGATGATAGAACCGGCTTTTGCCTTCATCATTGGTTTAATAACCGCTTTCGTCAAGTTGAAAACGGAATCCAGATTCACTTTGATAATCGTATCCCAATCGTCTTTTGACATTCTCATCAAAAGGTTGTCACGTGTGATTCCTGCGTTGTTTACCAAGATATCAATCGCACCGAATTCTGCCAAAACATCATCTACCAATTTCTGTGCAGCGTCATAATCCGAAGCGTCTGACTGGTAACCTTTGATGTCTGTTATTTGGCTTAATTCCGATTCCAATTCTTTAGCTTTTTCCACAGAACCAGCATAAGTGAATGCTATTTTTGCACCTTCTTTGGCAAAAACTTCAGCAATTCCACGTCCGATTCCACGCGTTGCTCCTGTGATGATGGCAACTTTACCTTCTAGTAATCCCATATTTTTTTTTAATGTTTTCTAAATTTGTTATGGCAAAAATAATACTTTAAGAATTATTGACAATCTTTTGGTTTTTTCTCAATATGTTTTTGAAGTTTCTCGCTCCATTTATAACACTGTTCTTTAACTAAAACCATATTATTTTGCTTTACTTTATAAATATTTTTGATAATAGATTCTCCTGCACAACACTGGTTGGTTTCTGTAATCAATTTATTTTTTTCATCAAATTCCAGAGAAGTTCCATAATAATCACTTGCAAAAAAATCATTCTTTTTATTATCAAACAAAAAATATGTTTTTGAAGTGTTTGGACCTGCATAAGATTGCATACAGCTGGAAAAATCTTCGTAACCATCAAAGTTATAATCTCCAACCGAAACATCATAAATATTATCGAAAGCGCATTCTTCCATTTTCATTTTCTGAAAAATCTGATTGCTTTTTTTATCAATAATTAGCAGATGATTCTCGTCGTTTTCTTCAATTCCTCTGAAATAGAATCGTTTAGTACTTTCTGATTGCAAAAATGATTTCTGGTTTGTTTTTTTCTTTAAATGGACATCCAACTTAGTGTCCGTTTTGATATTTGTCCAAGTTCCAAAATAGTCATCCTTTCCATCCTCAAAACTTTCAAAATAGAATCTCCCAATTTTGTTGTTTCCATCTAACTCAAAAACTGTTAAATTTTTATTTTCAAAGTTTCCTTTAATAGAAATAGGCTCATTAAATCTTGAATACATATAAACTCCATCACAAATTTTTCCATCAATATTGAGAACCATTTCGATTGGATAGTTACCAATCTTTCCTTCATAACTGACTTGAGTTAAGAAAAAAACCGGACAAAACAGCAACAAGAATTTTAGAAGGTTCATCTTTTTAGATTGAATTATTCACAATCAAAACAATCTCACCCTTTAAAGTTTTGCTTTTCGAAAACTCAATTAACTCATTGATAGTCCCACGTTTGGTTTCCTCGAATTTCTTAGATATTTCGCGACTTAAGCTTACTTTTGTTTCTTCTCCAAAGAACTCTTTGATTTGCTCAAGCGTTGTATTGATTTTATGTGGACTTTCATACAAAACAATTGTCTTTTTCTCCTCAGCTAATTGTTTAAGCTTCGTTTGTCTTCCTTTTTTTTGAGGTAGAAATCCTGCAAAAAGAAACTCGTTATTCGGTAATCCAGAAACAACTAAAGCTGGAATCAAAGCCGTTGCACCAGGCAAACAAATCATTTCCAAATTCTTATCAACACAAGCTTTCGACAAAAGATAACCTGGGTCAGAAATGCCTGGAGTTCCTGCGTCTGTAATAATGGCAATAGTCTGTCCATTTTCCAAATCCTGAATTACTTTTTCTGTTGATTGGTGTTCATTATGCAAATGATAAGATTTCAAAGGTTTAGAAATCTCATAATGTTTCAAAAGAAATCCCGAAGTTCTGGTGTCTTCGCACAAAATATAATCTACTTCTTTCAGAACTTTTACAGCCCGGAAAGTCATATCTTCCAGATTTCCAACGGGTGTCGGAACAAAATATAAAATACCGCTCATCTACAAAAACCTATTTTCCACCAAAGTCCAAAGTCTTTGCGCATAATTATCAACCTTTTTCCAATCTCTTTCGTAATAGATATCACTCAAAAATTCCTGAGCTTTATCCAGAGAATTAAAAGAATTCAGAACTGTAACCACTTGGTTTAATTCACTTTGGCTTCCGTCAAAAAGATATTGTGAAAACGCAATTCTGTCATTTAAATCCAGCTTGAATTCCGGTTTTGGCTTCGGCGCTTCCATATAATCTGTCGGCACATTATTCTTCAACAAACTTCCTGAAGTTTGTATTGGAGCAGGTTTTTCAACTTCTTCCAAATGATCATCATCAAACAAAGATTTAGCGATTTTCAGGCCTTTGATATTTGCTAATTTGAATTTTTTATCGTGTTGCTCTTGCTCAGTTGATGATTCATAAATTGGCTCAGATTTTTCTTTCAGCTCTGTGTTTTCCTTAGAAAATTCAACAATTTTTCTTCTGTTTTCCTCAAGTTCTTTCAGTTTCGCTTCTTTCTCAGCCAATCTCGCTTCATAATCATCCTGAGAATTTTCTATAGTTGGTTCGTCTTTCGTCATTGCAAAAGAAAACTGACTGTCCTGCATTGGCTCCAATTTTTCAGCCGGTTCTTCCAAAAGATTTTCTTCCTCTTCTTCAATTTCTGCAACGGCTTCTACAATTTCTTCGTGATAATTTTGAGCTTCAATTTCATTTACAATTTCAGTTTCTAAAATCGGTTCTTCAACTAACTCTTCATTTTGAGTTTCAACTTCGATTTCATTTTCAATAATTTCCTCAGGTTGGTTTTCTTTTTCAATTTCATCAACAATTTCATTTTCAAAAACTGTTTCCTCTAACAAATTTTCCTGCGCATCAATTTCAGTAAAAGAATGAACTTCTTCAACTTCAGGAACATCCTCGAAAATATCGTGAACTTCAGTTTCCTCAACAATGATTTCTGCCACCTTATTTTTTTCTTCAAATTCCTCAACAGAAATTAAATTAGAATCAATGTTTGTTAATTGATTATCAATTAGTTCCGAAGATTCAATTCCAGTTGGCGAATAATCAACATTCTGAGAAATTTTAAGAAACGAAAACTTCTGATAAAGTTGGTTGATTTCATTTTCCTTGTTCAAAATTGCTTCATAAGAATCAGATTCTGACAATTCTGACAAAAGAATTTTGATTTCAGCGAAGATTTTCTCGTATGTATCTTGCAGGTTTTGCATAATAAATCTTATTAATTTTTACTTAAATTTGATGCTTATAAATTTAAGAACAATTTTGTTCCCAAAAAGAATTCATCAAGGTTTTCTTTAGAATTTTAAAACAATTTTTTGCTAAATTAATAATGTTTTTAGAAAATACAATTAATCACTCAAAACAAAGTGGCTGGATGGAGGTCATCTGCGGTTCTATGTTCTCCGGAAAGACGGAGGAACTGATCAGAAGACTTCGCCGAGCGGAAATGGCCGGACAAAATGTGGAGATTTTCAAGCCGAAAATCGATACGCGTTATTCCGAGCAAGACGTGGTTTCCCACAACCAGACCAAAATCCGAAGCACGGCTGTAGAAAGTCCTACCGAGATTCTTTTATTGGGTTCTAATTGTGATGTGGTGGCAATAGATGAAGCACAGTTTTTTGATGAAAGCATTGTTGACGTTGCCAATCAACTGGCCAACAACGGAATTCGCGTTGTGATTGCCGGTCTGGATATGGATTTCTTAGGCCGACCTTTTGGACCGATGCCTAATCTGATGGCGACTGCAGAATACGTGACCAAAGTTCACGCAATTTGCAGAAAAACTGGGAATCTGGCGAATTATTCTATGCGAACTTCTGCCGGACAAGAGTTGGTAGAATTGGGAGAAACCGAAGCTTACGATGCGGTAAGCAGAAGAGTATTTGTAGATGAAGTTCTCAATAAAAACAATGAAATTAATTAGTTTAATTATTGACATTCAATGAATTATACTATCAAACAGATCGCAGAGATAACCAATTCTGAAATGATTGGAAATCCGGGAATCAAAATCAAGAATATTGCTTTTGACAGCCGGACGATTTACTCTACGAAAAACACGGCTTTTCTTGCAATCAATACCAACAAAAATTCTGGCCAAAAATATATTGATAACGTTATCGAGAAAGGAATTGATACAATTATCACTGAACATAAAATTGATAATTCTGATATCAATCAAATCGTTACGAAAAATTCAGTCGAGTTTTTACAGACATTAGCCAAATATCATTTTGAGCATTCTGAGATCAATTCGATTGGAATAACGGGAAGCAACGGAAAAACGATTCTCAAAGAATGGTTGTATCAATGTCTTTCTAATGAATTTGCAACAGTAAAAAGTCCGAAAAGTTTTAATTCTCAAATCGGTTTGCCTTTATCCTTATTGCAAATCGATAAAAAGCACGAATTAGGAATCTTCGAAGTTGGTATTTCCAAGCCTGACGAAATGGAAAAGCAGGAAAATGTTTTCCATCCGAAGATTGGATTATTGACGCATATTGGAACTGCGCATTCAGCTAATTTCGGTTCTGAGGAAGAATTAATCAAAGAGAAATTAAAGTTGTTCAAACAATCAGAAATTATATTTTATAATTCTGATAACGAATTGATAGACAAATTAATCAATGAACTTTATTCAAGTAAAAAATTAATCTCATACGGATTAAAAGATAACAATCAAATCACCATAATTTCTGATGTGAATGACCGAAATCAAGATATTAAAATCAAATATTTTGATGAAGAATTTTCGCTTCCAATCAACCAAAGAGATGAAGCAACTTTGACGAATGTTTTGGCTTTGATTGGAATTTTGAAGGAATTCAAATTGTCTAATCTTCAAATCAAAGAAAAAATCGATACGCTTAAAGCGATTGAAATGCGTCTTGAAAGTATTGAAGGGATCAGAAATAATTTGATTATCAATGATTCTTACAACCTTGACCTAGATTCTTTAAAGATTGCTTTCCAGTTTATCGGCGAATATAACAAGCCTAAAAAATCCTTGATTCTTACTGATATTCTGGATTCTAATGAGAATTCAGAGGAATTATACTTAGAAGTTTCTGAGTTGGTAAATGAGCAAAAATTCGATAAAGTTTTTCTGATTGGAGAAGAAATAAGTTCGTTTTATAAATTGTTTAATTCCGAAACTTTTACTTTTAATAATACCAATCAATTTATTGACAGTAAAGGCATTAATGATTTAGAAAATCAAGTTGTTCTGTTAAAAGGCGCAAGGAAATTTGAGATTGAAAAAATCAAAGAAATTCTTGAACTCAGAAAACACGACACCGTTTTAGAAATCAATTTGAATGCGATTCTTCATAATATCAATTTTCATAAATCACTGCTGAAACCAGAAACCAAAATGATGGCAATGGTAAAAGCCAATGCGTACGGATTAGGAAGTTATGAAATTTCTGAATTTCTTCAACATCATCATATTGATTATCTTGGGGTTGCTTTTGCCGACGAAGGTGTTGAACTGAGAAAAAAGGGAATCACGACGCCAATTATCGTGATGAATCCTGAACAACACAGTTATGACGCTGTTATTGAATACAATTTGGAACCGGAAATCTATAGTCTGCGAGTTTTAGAATTATTCAATGAGCAATTAATCAAATCCGGAAATCAGCAAGTTTATCCGATTCATATTAAATTGGAAACGGGAATGCATCGGCTTGGTTTTAAGTATTTTGAGTTAGATGAATTAATTGAAAAATTGAATCCGATGAATGTCAAAGTTCAGAGTATTTTCAGTCATTTGTCATCGTCTGATATGCCGGAAGAAAAGGAATATACGGTGAATCAATTAAAAACTTTTGAAGCTAATTCGAGTTACTTGATTGACAAATTAGGTTATCAACCAATCAGACATATTCTCAATTCTTCTGGAATTACAAATTATACTGATTATCAATATGATATGGTAAGAATCGGAATCGGGATGATTGGGGAAAATCCTGATAAAAATATCAAAAAACAACTTCAAAATTCTGTAAGTTTTAAAACTGTTATTTCTCAGATTTCTGATATAAAAATTGGAGAATCAGTGGGTTACAGCAGAAGATTTAAGGCTGAAAAAGACACAAAGATTGCTACAATTCCAGTTGGTTATGCTGATGGAATTCCAAGATTGATTGGAAATAAGGTTGGAAATATTGGTGTTAATAATAAACTTTGCCCCATTGTAGGAAGCATTTGTATGGATATGATGATGATTGATGTGGACAATGCGCAAGCAAAAGAAGGCAATTCGGTGACGATTTTTAATTCAAATCCAAGTCTGGAAGAATTTGCTAAATATTGTAGTACAATTACTTACGAAGTCTTAACATCCATTTCGCCCAGAGTCAAAAGAATTTATATAAAAAATTAAAAAATGATTAAGAATCTCTTTTATCTGGTAATTTTTTTAACTTATCTGACGAGTTTTTCTCAGGTAAAAGAAAATCTGGTCATTCCTAAAAATCCAAAAATCGGGCTTTCGCTTTCCGGTGGAGGCGCAAAAGGTTTTACTCACGTTGGCGTTCTGAAGGTCTTGGATTCTCTCGGCGTTAAAGTCGATTATATTTCCGGAACCAGTATGGGTGCGATTGTTGGCGGGTTGTACTCAGCGGGTTACACAGGAAAAGACATCGAGAAAATCGTGATGGATACCGATTTTTATTCACTGATTACCGACCCAAAAACCAGACAGGAAACTTCTTTTTTCAGTAAAAGTGTGGATAAATATCTCTTTACAGTTCCCTTAAAAAATGGAAAAATCAGCTTTCCATCTTCTATCAGCACAGGTCAAAGGAACGTATATTTGTTGAAGGAACTTTTGAGAAATGTCTCGAATATTGATGATTTTTCCAAACTTCCAATTCCGTTTATGTGCATCGGAACCAATATTGAAAGTGGTCAAATGAAAATTTTTGAAAACGGAGATTTGGTTTCGTCTATTATGGCTAGTTCTGCGTTTCCTTCCCTTTTAGAGCCTGTAAAAATTGGCGATAGTATTTATGTTGATGGCGCAATGACGGTCAATTATCCTTCAAAACCACTTAAAGACAAAGGAATGGACATCGTTATTGGTGTTGATTTGAATCAGCCTTTAGCAAACCGTGATAATCTGAACAGCGTAATTTCAATTCTGAATCAAATTATTGATTTCGGGATTCAAAAAGAGACGAAAAATCAATACAGATATACGGATATCAATATCAAACCAGACCTGAAAGGAATTACGGCTACGAGTTACGATGACAAACGAAAAATTCTGGATAGCGGTTACGTAGAAGCGAAAAAATACGCTGAAATCTTAAAACAATTACCAAAGCGAAACTTTGAGAGAATCCGCTCGTCCATTAATCCAATTTATTCCAGCGTTTACAAAATAGACAGTCTTGTGGTGGAAAATGGCAGGATTTATAAGGCCAACTACGTTCGTGGAAAAATGGGACTTACACTGCCTTCTATGCAGACTTATGGTAGCGTGAATAAGATGATTGATAAACTGTATGCGACTAATAATTATAAGTTCATCAACTATGATATTGTTCAGGAAAATAACAGCAGTTATCTCAAATTGTATGTCACAGAAGAAGATGGACGGCATTTTCTGAAATTCGGTTTGCATTATGATGAGATTTTCAAAACTGGATTATTGCTGAATTATTCCGCAAAACGACTTTTATTTAGAAATTCAAATTTGTCTTTAGACGTGATTGTCGGCGATAGTCCAAGATATTATTTCAATTATTTTATAGACAACGGTTACATTCCTGGTTTCGGATTATATTCTTCGGCAATGAGTTTTGATTTGAAAAACTTTGATAATAACACCACAGAAAGTTGGAAATGGTTCAGAAATGAAGCCTACATACAGTCTGTTTGGAAAGATAAATTCGCTTTTGGAGGAGGACTGAGTCACGATTACTTTGTGAGTGACAAAAATGGAACCGACGAACAAATCGAGAAATATCTCAATCCTTATGTTTTCTTGAAAAGCGACACACAGAATGACAGGGATTTTCCAACTAAAGGATTTTACCTGAATGCAGAGGGAAAAATAATAGATTTGTTCAATTCCGATTTAGAAAAGAAACCACTTCTCGCAAAAGCCGACATCAGAATGAATTTTTATATTTCAAAATTATTCACATATCGTCTTAATCTGTATGGAGGAATCACCATTGGCGATGCACCACCTAGATTTTATCAATACAGAGTTGGTGGAATTTTCGAGCAGAATTTAGGAAATTTCAGGTCATTTGGAGGTTATCAATTTGCATCTTTGACGGATAATAATATTTTCTTAGCTTCAAATGATTTTCAATTCAGATTCAACAAAAACTATTTTTTAATTGCCAATTTCAGTATTGCCAATTTATTTGACTCGATAAAATTTGAAGATGCTGTGAAACTAAATTACAGTTCCATTGGTTTAACTGCAGGTTACAAATCTCCATTTGGACAGATAAAACTCAACGTTAGCAAATCACTTAACAAACATAAAGGCGTATTCAGTGTCATTTTAGGACATTGGTTTTAACAAAATGATAAACTACTTTTTCGAAAATATCGACCCAAAAGATATTCATCCAAACACTTCAAAATGGTTGGAAAACCTCATTATTTCTGAGAACAAAAAACCTGGCGACATCAACTATATCTTCTGCGATGATGACTATCTTCTCAATGTCAATCAAGATTTCTTAGACCACGATTATTTCACAGATATCATTACATTCGACTACGTGAAGGGAAAAACCATTTCAGGCGATATTTTCGTATCTTTGCCGCGCATTTTGGACAACGCTTCTACTCTATCTCAGGATTTTGAAAAAGAATTCAACAGGGTTTTAGCACACGGGATTCTTCATCTTTGCGGATACAAAGACAAATCTGAAGAAGAACAAACTCAAATGCGAGCAAAAGAAGATTTTTACATCAATCAATTTGAAAATTTTTAGGAGCTATTTCCCGCTTTCCACTGCAATCTTTTTGCAAGTCCTTGGCATTTTCCATCGCTTCATACAAAAAGGATTTCCATTGCAAAGCGAGGTACGAGCTCCGACGATTCAATAATGAAATAAATATTACTGAATCAATCGGGGCTAGTTACATTTCCATTTTTGAATTAAGTTAAGTCAATGTTTCACGTGGAACATTTAAATTTAAAATAAAATTTTATTGCTATTAGTAAATATTAATAGCCAAAAGCAAATAAAATGATTACAGATATATATGACGTTATCGTCGTTGGAGCAGGCCACGCAGGTTGCGAAGCCGCAGCTGCATCAGCAAACTTAGGCTCAAAAACCCTGCTGGTTACAATGAATATGCAAACCATCGGACAAATGAGTTGCAATCCAGCAATGGGCGGAATTGCGAAAGGACAAATCGTTCGCGAGATTGATGCAATGGGCGGATACTCCGGAATTATTGCAGACAAATCTGCCATCCAATTCAAGATGTTGAATCTCTCCAAAGGTCCTGCAATGTGGTCGCCAAGAACACAAAACGACAGAATGTTGTTTGCAGAAGAATGGCGTTTAGCATTAGAAAACACACCGAATCTTGACTTTTTTCAGGATATGGTAAAAAGCTTAATTATTGAAAATGGTAAAGCTATTGGTGTTGTTACTGGATTAGGAATCGAAATTCATTCTAAAGCTGTTGTTCTAACAAATGGAACTTTCCTTAACGGTTTGATTCACGTTGGAGACAAGCAATTAGGCGGTGGAAGAATGGGCGAACCAAGAGCATTTGGAATCACAGAACAGTTGGTTTCTTTAGGTTTTGAATCTGGGAGAATGAAAACCGGAACTCCTCCGCGTGTAGACGGAAGGAGCCTTGATTATTCTAAAATGGAAGAACAAAAAGGTGACGAAAATCCTCAGAAATTCAGTTATTTAGATACACCTAAGTTAACCAAACAATTAAGCTGTCATATCGTTTATACTAACGAAACGGTTCACGATATTCTGCGTGAAGGATTCGATAGAAGTCCAATGTTCAATGGTACCATCCAAAGTACAGGACCAAGGTATTGTCCAAGTATTGAAGATAAAATCAACCGTTTTGCAGAGAGAAACAGACATCAACTTTTTGTAGAACCAGAAGGCTGGAAAACTGTAGAAATCTACGTCAATGGCTTCAGTTCTTCTCTTCCCGAAGACGTGCAAATCAAGGCGATGAAACACATTCCAGGTTTCGAAAACGTGAAGGTTTTCCGTCCTGGTTATGCGATTGAATATGATTACTTCCCTCCTACCCAACTTTATCACACACTTGAAACTAAGTTAATTCAAAACCTGTATTTTGCTGGCCAAATCAACGGAACAACTGGCTACGAAGAAGCTGCCGGCCAAGGTTTGATGGCTGGAATCAATGCTCATAATAAGGTTCACGATAAAGGCGAATTTATCCTCAACCGAGATGAAGCTTACATCGGCGTTCTAATCGACGATTTAATTACAAAAGGAACCGAGGAACCTTACAGAATGTTTACCTCAAGAGCTGAATACAGATTGCTTTTAAGACAAGATAATGCTGATATCAGATTGACTGAAAAAGCATTTGAACTAGGCTTAGCTAAAGAAGATAGACTAAGAAAAGTTGAAGAAAAAATCGTCAAAAGTGAAGAACTTGAGAATTATTTAAGAGAAACATCTTTAAAGCCAGGCATCATCAATCCAATTCTTGAAACAATAGAATCTTCACCTGTTGACCAGGCTTACAGAGCTTCACATTTCTTAACGCGTCCAAATATGAATTTGGAAAAATTAGAAGCGATCGAAGCTATAAAAGAAGTGACTTCTACTTACGCAGATGAAGTACGTGAACAAGCTGAAATCAACATCAAATACAAAGGTTATATCGAAAAAGAAAAGGATAATGTGGCTAAATTGAATCGCTTGGAAACATTCAAAATTCCGGAAGATTTTGATTATTTAAAAATAGCAAGTTTATCTACAGAAGCTAAACAAAAAATGAGTAAAGTAAAACCTAAAACCATTGCTCAGGCAGGAAGAATTAGCGGTGTTTCTCCGGCTGATATTAATGTACTTTTAATCTATTTAGGAAGATAATTATATAATGTTCCACGTGAAACATTATATAAAATCTAAATTAATTATTTGAGATTTGAGATTGAGTAATTTCAAATCTCAAACTTCAAATCTCAAAATAATTTATGAAAATTAAAGACCATTTTCTTACACAGGAAATATTTGAAATCAAAGAAACGGAAACTAAAGGGGTTTTCAAAACCGCTCCTATTCCATTAAATGTTTCCAGATATTATGAAAGTGAAGACTACATTTCGCACCATCAGGATTCTGGAAGTTTGAAAGAAAAGCTTTATAAGTTTCTTCAATCTTTCAATCTTCAATACAAGAAAACAATTCTTGTTGATAGAATAAAAAAGGATTCCAAAGTTTTAGATTATGGATGTGGCGCCGGAGAATTTGTAAAATATATTGAAAATGATTTTCAAACTTTTGGATTTGAACCGAATTCTGATGCTAGAAAGGCTGCAATCTCTAAAACTGAAAAAACGAAAATTATTGATGATTTAAGTTCTATAGAAAATGAATGTCTGGATGCCATTACGCTTTGGCACGTTTTCGAACATATCGAAAATCAGAAAGAAATGCTCGATATTTTTCATTCAAAATTAAAAGAAAAAGGACTATTAATTATCGCGGTTCCAAATCCAACTTCGTACGATGCAAAACACTATAAAGAGTTCTGGGCGGCTTATGATGTACCAAGACACATCTATCATTTTTCAAAAAATGGAATGGAAAATTTGATTTCTAAAAACACAGATTGGAAATTAAGAAAAATCAAACCGCTCCTACTCGATTCATTTTATATCTCTATGTTGAGTGAAAAATATAAAAAATCACCACTTTTTTGGCTAAAAGCTGTCATTCACGGAACAATTTCTAACGTAAAGGCACTTTTTAACTCTGAATTTTCTAGTTTGATATATATTATAGAAAAAAAATAGAAAATCGATTTTTAAGCTATTTCTGAATGTCAATTTTCAAGCATTTTGTTTAAAATTTGTTAATAATTGTGAAATTTAGAAATTTTTAGACCATTTTAATTCTTCAACAAAGTTCGTTAAGAATCGCTTAAAAAAATTATTTGAATATTATTTAAGTATAGACAAAAATAAAACCGACAACTTTCTTTGTCGGTTTTTTATATTTTAGAAATTAATTCTTATTTATTAATCGCTGCAACACCTGGAAGTTCTAAGCCTTCCAAACTTTCCAACATTGCGCCTCCTCCGGTTGAAACATAACTTACTTTTTCAGAATATCCGAATTGTTTTACAAAAGCAACACTGTCTCCTCCTCCAACTAATGAGAAAGCTCCTAATTTTGTAGCCTCTGCGATACTTTCACCTAAAGCTATAGTTCCAGCAGCAAAATTGGGCATTTCGAAAACACCGATTGGTCCGTTCCAAAGAATGGTTCTAGAATTTAATAAAACATCATTGAAGATTTCTCTTGATTTTGGGCCTGCATCCAAACCTTGCCAATCTTCCGGAATTTCTCTGATGTCTACCACTTTTCTCTCAGCTTCATTATTGAAATCATCAGCAATCACGCTGTCTGTAGGAAGATAAACTTTTACATTATGTTGTTTAGCTTTCTCCAGAATTTCTAAAGCCAAAGACATTTTATCATCTTCAACAATCGATTTTCCGATTTTTCCGCCCAACGCTTTGATGAATGTGAAAGACATTCCTCCACCAATAATTAAGTTATCAACGGTAGGAAGAATATTTTCTATAATTGTAATTTTAGTGGAAACTTTAGAACCTCCAAGTATCGCAGTTACAGGCTTTTCACCAGATTTTAGAACTTTATCAATCGCGGTTAATTCATTTTCCATCAATAAACCGAAAAATTTAGTAGAAGGAAAGAATTGAGCAATAACAGCTGTGGAAGCGTGCGCTCTGTGTGCTGTTCCGAAGGCATCATTCACATAAGCATCTCCTAATTTTGATAGTTTTTCAGCAAAAGCTTCGTCGCCTTTTTCTTCTTCATTATGAAAACGCAGATTCTCTAATAACAAAATTTCTCCTGGTTGCAAAGCATTCGCCGCTTCTTCTGCCTTCTCTCCTACTGACCCATCCACAAACTTCACTTCCTGACCAAGCGCTTTAGAAACTTCGCTTAAAACGTGTTTAAGAGAATATTTATCATTCACTTCGCCTTTTGGTCTTCCAAGATGCGTCATTAGGATAACAGAACCGCCATCAGCCAAAATTTTATCAACAGTTGGTTTTACAGCAGTGATTCTGGTATTATCCGTCACCACAAGATTCTCATCCTGAGGCACATTGAAATCAACTCTTACTAAAGCTTTTTTGTTTTTAAAATCGAAATCTTTTATTGTTTTCATTAAAAATATAATTTAAGGTTTACCGAGAAAGAGAATTAATTCTACTTTCTTCGTTTCACAAATTTAAAACTAATTCCCTCCTTCTGAAAATTTAATTCCGAAAAGAAATCCACAAACTTATTTTACATTCATAAACATCTTCTTTTTCTTTTTATAAAAAATAAATATTGTAGTCTATTGTTGTAGTGCGGTAGTATGCGGAGAAATAAATCGGTTTTATTTCATCACAGGAAATGTTAATTAATGAGTAAGTTTTTAACATTAATTTAACTTTGATAATCAAATCATTGTGAATGTTATCAACAAATGTTTGTAACCAAATTTTAAAATGAATATTCAAAACCTTGCTGGGGATAATCGAGATATTTCTGCCAGAAAAGTTTTCTGAAAAATGGTGATTAAAATTTGGAGACGGTTTTCATTAGTAAAAATATTGATGAATGCAAAGAAATACTTGACAGAAGTTATCCACAGGTTTTCTAACAATTTCCAACATTCTATTATCTTTTTATTAAAGAATTTAATTTTTGATTATTTATTAAACATCATTAATTTTATATGATTGATAATTAGATAATTAATTGAATCTTACATTATGGATTATATTAAAATTCTATGTCGAAGTTTGTAAAATATGTATTAATTTTATACTTGAAATAAATTAGTAAAACAAAGTCAATGAAAAAGATAGCAATAGCCGCAGACCACGCCGGTTTTGAGTACAAAGAGCTGATAAAAAAATACTTAGAAGGCAAAGCAGAAGTTACAGATTACGGAACCTACTCTACTGATTCTGTAGATTATCCTGATTATGTTCATCCAGCCGCGTCATCTGTGGAAAACGGCGAAAACGAATTGGGAATTTTGATCTGCGGAAGCGGAAATGGTGTTCAAATCACAGCAAACAAACATCAGAAAATCCGTTGTGCGCTTTGTTGGATGCCAGAAATTGCAAGTTTGGCAAGACAACACAATGATGCGAATATGATTTCGATTCCAGCGAGATTTATTGCAAAAGAATTGGCTTTCGAGATTGTAGATAAGTTTTTGAGTACAGATTTCGAAGGTGGCAGACACCAAAGCAGAGTTGATAAAATAGCATTCTGCTAAACCAATAAAAGGCCTGAAGTAATACCACCTCAGGCTTTATTTTTAAAGTTATATCTTTGCAACGCATTTCACAGAGAAAGTTCTTTCTCAGGAAACCAAAAATTAACACAAGGTTTCCAAAACTCCCCTATTTTATTTTATCTTTAATCAAAATTAAATCCTGTTTGGGATTATTGTTGTTGAATGAATTAGGAAAAATTATTTAGAACAACATTATATATTATACGCGAAGGAGATGCTCCAAAACGAACAAATTTCTTTTATTTCTGAAATTAAAAACAAAGTAAGAAATGCACAATATGAGGCGATGAAAGCGGTCAATATCGCTCTCATTAATTTGTATTGGGAAATTGGAAAAGAAATTGCCGAAAAACAATCTGAAAATTGGGGGAAATCGATTGTGCCCACACTTTCTAAAGAGTTACAGAAAGAATTTCCTGGAGTTGGTGGTTTTTCGGTTGGAAATCTTTGGTTGATGGCACAGTTTTATTCTGAATACCAATCAGTTAAAAATCTCGTACCATTGGTACGAGAAATTAGTTGGAGTAAACATATTACGATTCTTAAAAAATGTAAAGACCCAAAGCAAAGAGAGTTTTATATTCTTTCAACTAAAAAATTCGGTTGGACGAAGAATGTTTTGATTCATCAAATTGAAAATAAGACTTTTGAAAAATATCTTCTTAATCAAACTAATTTTGATGTGACCTTACCAGATAAAATTAGAAATCAAGCAATTTTAGCGGTTAAAGATGAATATATTTTTGATTTTCTAGGAATTGAAGAAGAACATTCTGAAAAAGAATTGGAACAGAAACTAATTCAAAACATCAGGGGATTTTTGTTAGAATTAGGGAGTGATTTTTCGTTTTTAGGAAACCAATATAAAGTAGAAGTTTCTGGAAAAGAATATTTTATAGACTTATTGTTATTTCATAGACGATTACAAAGTTTGGTTGCGATAGAACTGAAAATCGGCGAATTTCTACCAGAATACAAAGGAAAAATGGAATTCTATCTCAATCTACTGAACGACAAAGTAAAACTCCCGCACGAAAACGAAGCCATTGGGATCATCATCTGCAAAAGCAAAGACCGAACAATTGTAGAATATTCTCTGAAATCCAGTAATTTACCAATCGGAGTTTCCACTTATTTGACTTCGGAAAAGCTTCCCAAAGATTATCAAAAACTGTTACCAAATAGCGAGGAATTATCAGAAAAGTTTGATAATTATATTAAGAATTTAAAAGAATAAAATGTTCGAAAAGAACAATTTAAAATATGAGGTTTAATCCTACAAAAAAATAGAAATTAAATGAAAAACAAAAAAAATACATCTCATAAAAACGAACAGAAACTTCTGGATTTAGGAAGAACAATTCTGCGTTTTATGAATCAGAAAACATCCAAAATCTACAATTATAAACAGATTGCAGAAGGGATAGATTACAAGAATCCAAGACAGAGAGAGCTTGTGATTCAGGCGCTTCACAGGTTGCAGTCGACTCAGAAAATCAAAGAAACAGAGAAAGGAAAATACATCGTCAATGTCAATATCGAAGGGACTTTGACAGGAATTATAGATTTCAACCAATCCGGAAATGCTTATGTAAAGGTTGACGGAATGCCCGATGATATCTTTATTCATCAGAAAAACGTAAAAGACGCTTTGCAAGGCGACAAAGTCCTTTTGGTAACTTATAATTTCAAAGGAAAAAAAGTAGAAGGTTCTGTTGTCGAGGTTTTGGAACGTGCTAAGGATACTTTCGTCGGGATTTTCCAGCAAATTGCGGAGAAAGATTTCGGATTTGTGGTTTTTGATAAAAAGACGATGAATACGGATATGTTCATTTCTAAAAATCATTTCAATGGTGCAGAAGACGGCGACAAAGTCATCGCCAAAATGCGCGAATGGAGACCGGGAAGCAAAAATCCGGAAGGCGAAATCGTAACTGTTCTTGGAACGCCTGGTGATCACGAAACCGAGATTCATTCTATTCTGGCGGAATATGGTTTGCCTTACAATTTCGAACCGGAAGTAGAGCACGACGCAGACCAAATCGACAGAAGCATCAGCGATGAAGAAGTCGCTAAACGTTGGGATATGCGAGATATTTGCACCTTTACGATTGACCCGAAAGATGCGAAAGATTTCGATGATGCTTTGTCAATTCAGAAATTGGAGAACGGACTTTGGCAAATTGGCGTTCACATTGCGGACGTTTCGCATTATGTGAAACCTGGAACTATTCTGGACGATGAAGCTTACAAAAGAGCAACGTCGGTTTATTTGGTAGATAGAGTAGTGCCGATGCTTCCCGAGGTTTTGAGTAATGACGTTTGTTCACTGCGTCCGAATGAAGATAAATTCACTTTCTCAGCAGTTTTTGAACTGGATGAAGATGCAAAAATCCATAAACAATGGTTTGGTAGAACAGTCATTCATTCCGACAGAAGATTTGCTTACGAAGAAGCACAGGAAAGAATCGAAACTCAGGAAGGCGATTTGACGGCAGAAATTCTTCAACTCGATAAATTAGCCAAAATCCTAAGAGCCGAAAGAATCCGAAATGGCGCCATCACATTTGATAGGAGTGAGGTGAGATTTAACCTTGATGAGAACAGCAAACCGATTGGCGTTTACTTCAAAGTGAGCAAAGATTCCAACCATTTGATTGAGGAATTTATGCTTTTGGCCAACAAAAAAGTGTCCGAATTTATTTCATTAAACAAAAGAAATGAACCAACCGGAAATACTTTCATCTATAGAATCCACGACGACCCAGACCCAGCAAAACTGACGGCTTTGAGAGATTTCGTAGGAACTTTCGGGTACAAAATTGATTTGGCAAACACCCAAAAAGTCGCTGAATCTCTGAATAAATTATTGAGCGATGTCAAAGGAAAAGGTGAAGAAAATATGGTCGAAACTTTGGCAATGAGAACAATGAGCAAAGCCGTTTATTCTACAGATCCAATCGGCCATTACGGACTTGGCTTTGAATATTATTCGCATTTCACATCACCCATCCGTCGCTATCCCGACTTGATTGCGCACCGATTGCTTCAGCATTATTTAGACGGCGGAAAATCGCCGAATAGGGAAGTGGTGGAAGAGCAGGCCAAACATTGTTCAGCAATGGAAAGACTGGCTTCTGAAGCAGAAAGAGAAAGCATCAAGTTTATGCAGGTCAAGTTTATGGAAGACCACGTGGGCGAAGTTTTCGCAGGTGTTATTTCCGGCGTTTCCGACTACGGTTTTTGGGTAGAAATCCCTGAAAATGGAGCAGAAGGAATGATTAAGCTGAGAGATTTGGTGGATGATTCTTACTCCTTGGATGCAAAAAATTACGCCATCGTAGGTTCCAGAACCGGCAACACTTTCCGACTGGGAGACGAGGTCAAAATCAAAGTGGTAAAAGCCAATCTGATTGCAAAACAACTCGATTTCAAAATTGTTGAGTAATTAAGAAAACAGAAAAATTTAAAACCGTCTTTTTAGGACGGTTTTTTTTATGGAAAAAATAAAAAATAACACGTCAAGTTTTGTCGCTATCGGCATCTAGATTTGCTTTCAGAAACTTTAAAAATATGTTTTATGAAAAATATTTTGGATGAAATTGATGATTTTGATGAAAAAAGCCAAAGAATGCTCCTTGGAAGTCGACTCATACAATTTAATGAATATAATAAAGGAAAAGATCCTTTTGAAGGGATAAGAACAAACAAAACTTTCCAGGAGATATCCAATGAAATAGCAATGGATTCCCCTCTTGGCAAAAACAGTGCGTTCTATAGAGAAACGAGAGAAATATTAACCGGTCAAATACCAAAACTGTAAATTATGGGATCTTGGAAATATGAAATTGTACACGATTATAATGCGACAAGACTTATCAAAGAATTTCGGGAAGAAAATTTAAAGCTCAAAAACTCGAAAGGAATGGATGATGACGAAACAGACTGTATCATATATGCAGAAAAAGATGATCACACGATTAGTCTAGGTAGAGTTTTGCTTGTGAAAATGAGTGATGTAATGATAGATTATTATTATAAATATAGTAAACCAGATGACTTACCCAAATACTGGGCAAAATATATTTATGAGGAAAATAAAAACAATAAGACTTTTCAGTTTAATGAAGAAGAAATCTCTGATGCTTTTTTAAAATCTATAGTACTACAGAGAAAGTTGATGAGTGTTCCAGCATTGGAATTACAGAATTATTTTAAAAAAATAACTGAAAATCTTTCAGACGATTATCGTAAAGACGAAAAATTTTCTCGTGAACAGTGGGATCCTACATTGAAATCTGATCAATATCTTTTTGCAAAACCAGAATTAGCGATCAATTATTTTGTTAAAAAAAGTGACTCTTTAAAAAATAGGCTTACCACATTTAGAAAGCAGTTAGAACACGTCAAATCTTTCAAGATAGTTGGTAAAGAATTCAAAATACAGACTATAGAAGACATCATAAAAGGGATAGATGGCAATATAAATAGTATTGAGAACTTCAAAAAATGGATGATTGGGAGCAGGGATGATATTAAATTGAATGTAGCCTATTTCTGTGGCATTTATAACGGGATTGTTGAGTTTATTGCCGGCTTCATTGATATCGGCTTATTAGCAATTAATATTGTCATAAGTGATCTGTTGGGTGGAGAAACCAATTTAGAATTTTTAGAGATCAGAGAGGCAGTAGAAGAAGCACTAAGCAAAATTTTACAAGATCCCGGAAAGGTATTTAATGACATCATAGAAGCTGTCAAAAACTATAAATATTCTCGTTATGATGATCCAAAACTTAACCAATACCAGATACAGTACAACGAAGGAGAAGATACTGTTTTGGCAACAGATATTATAATAGCCATAATAACTATCATAAAAGCTATTGCAAAACTTGCCAAGCTTTTACCTAAATTTACGAAATGGATTGATGCCATCTTAGGAAGAAACGGAAGACAATTTGTCAAAGGAAGGGTTGCTTTTGGAGAAATTACTAAAGCAATTCTTAGAAAGGAAATACCTGAAGATTTCTTTGAAGCCTTGAAAAAAATGGGAAAATCTGAGGACGATATTTTAGAATATTATACAAAATATCATAATGAGAATGATTATATGTTCCTGAATGGGATTGAAGATATTCTTAAGAACAATAAAAATATTACTAAAACTGATGCCCTTGTCTTATGGAGCTATACTACAAATCATTACTATTGGGATTTGAATAATTGGCTTAGAAATGGAGTTAACGCTACTAAAACAAAAGAGATTTCGCAATTGCTAACCAACGCTCTTACTAAAATGCCAAAATATAATGGAACCGCTTTTAGGGCATTGGAATTTAGTGATGAAAATATTTTATATGCTTTTTTAGAAAAACATACACCGGGTAAAAAAGTTGATTATAATGATTTTGTATCTTGTGGTAGTAGTACTGAAGCAGCTTTTTTTGACAAACCTGCAAAAAATGTATTTTTGAAAATGGAAGTAAAAAATGCACCAATAATTTCCGATTTTGCAGATGGTATTAAAATTAGAGGCTATGATAAAGACGAATTGTTACTGCTAAGAGGGAGAAAATTTGAAGTAATAAAGGTAGAAAGGATAGAAAAAGGAGTTGAAATAATATTAAAAGAATTATAGTATGAAAAATTTCTCTAACAAATTAAATGACTTGATAAAAGACTTAGAACAAAAATCGAAAGATTATTATTCAAATGCCTCAACCGAGGATAAATTGAAAATAGATAAACTCAATAAGGAAAGTGATGAACTGATTCAGAGAGCAAACTCATTTTGGAATGAAAAATATCCAAAAATGAGTTTGGAAGAGAAGAAAAAATATTGGCTCGCAGGAACTCATAAAGGGATGCGAACACAAGGCGAAGCCTTTGGAGATGAGTACTCAGAATTTTCTAAAAAGTGGTATGATTTTGCCAAAGAGCACGAGCCTGATTTTGATGAGATATTTGATTATGTTACCAAAAACTTAGGCTTTGAGTTTGATTGGAAAGAATATAACAAACGTATTAAAAAGTAAATTCATATCCTCGTACTTGTGACGGGGATTTTGCTTTTCCGATTAAAATTAGAAACTATGCAAAAGATGAATTGTTGTTATTACAAGGAAGAAAATTTGTAATAATTGAGCAAGTTGAAGAAGAAGGTAAATATTTGATAACATTAAAAGAATTATAAAATGGAAGGAAAAGAATTTTTAAAAGAAATATTAAATTCTCAAAAGAAGTTTTGGGATGAAAAATATCCAAAGATGAGTTTGGAAGAAAAGAAAAAATATTGGCTGGCAAGCACTCATAAAGGAATGCGAACACAAGGCGAAGCCTTTGGAGATGAGTACTCAGAATTTTCTAAAAAGTGGTATGATTTTGCCAAAGAGCACGAGCCTGATTTTGATGAAATATTTGATTATGTGACTAAAAATTTAGGCTTTGAGTTTGATTGGAAAGAATATAACAAACGCATTAAAAAGTGAATAATGTAGCACTAAAAATGAAAAAAGAACTAATGAAACACCAATGGGATTTTATTCTCTATGAAAACAAAGGTATAAAAACACTTGATGTGGCTTTTTACAAAAGTTATTTTGATTTTTCAAGAGAATTTAAGCTTGAGGGAAATGAGTTAAATTATGATTTTGAACAACTAAAAAAATTGGCAGAAGATATCCGAAATAATTACGAAAATTATAAGAATAGAGAAATAAAATAGTAATTATTCAACTCCGAAGTCTACTGGCTTCGAAGTTTTTCTTAAAAAATAATCGAAATTTATCAAAGAATTCACATTTGAACTTAAAGAAATCAATTTTGATGAAATTAAAATGAAGCCTTAAATTTTAAATCTTTATTTTTACAGCTGTTCTGAAATTTAAAAAGAATGCTTGAACTCATTTTATACGCTGTCGGATTAGGAATAATGCTAAGTTTGGTCTTCATTGGACCCATATTTTTCCTGCTGATAGAAACCAGTTTTTCCCGTGGTCCAAGACATGCTATTGCTTTGGATATCGGTGTGGTCACTGCGGATTTGCTTTGCATAGTTGTCAGTTATTATGCCAGCGCGGACTTGGTTAGTTTGATAGACAAACATCCCGGATTTTACCGCATTTCTGCATTTCTGATTCTGATTTACGCCATTTACATGCTACTTTCCAGAACCAAAATGCACATCGAAGGCGAAGAAAAACTCATCGATCAAAATTATTTCAAAACATTTTTAAACGGATTTTTACTCAATTTACTCAACATCGGCGTCGTCCTTTTCTGGCTTGTAACCGTCGTTTCTGTTCGGAATGCCTATCCAAGAGTTCAGGATTTCGTCCTGTACATTGGGATTGTGATTGGAACCTATTTACTCATCGATTTGTCCAAAATCCTATTAGCAAAACAATTCCACGACAAACTGAATCAACGCGTTGCCAACAAAATAAGAAAAGCCGTAGGCTGTATTTTGGTATTATTCAGCTTCTTCATTTTCCTCCAAAGCTTCAAAAAATTCAATAAGTTCGACGAAAAATTAGAAAAAGCCGAGAAGCAACAACCGAAAAAACAATAGATTTAAGAAGCATTATTTGGGCGCCTATTTCTGCCCTCCGTTCCCGCTTTTTTATGCCAAGGCTTTTCCAAGGCTTACAAAAAGAGCTCCACTCAGGTCGGGGCGCGCTTCGCAAAGTTGACGATTTGTCTTAAATTGAAACTCAATATTAAAAGCCAACTTTGTCATTCCGAAAGAATCTCAGCAGTCTGGATTTCTCCGGAATGACAAACTAACTTCAATCTAAGACTCTTCGCTGAGCAAAGCGCCTTTGTGAACTTAAAAATTTTCAATAAAGTAAGAAAAATCTTTGCGACCTTTGCGTTAAAACCAATCATCAAAATCCAACACAAATGCAAAACACAATTTTCCCAAAATCCCTAAAAAAAGGAAACAAAATTGCCGTCATTTCCCCAGCTGGCTCAGTTGAAATTCCGCAATTGGATAAAACCTTAGAATTAATAAAAACCAAAGGTTACGAACCTATTTTAGGCGAAAATCTCTACACAAAATACCAAAATGGCTATTCATACGCCGGAACACAAGAACAGCGCATAAACGACATCAATTGGGCTTTAAACGACCCACAGATTTCCGCTGTCTGGGCTTCAAGAGGCGGTTATGGTTGTCAGCATTTGGTTCAGCATTTAGATTTGAAAGAATTCAAGAAAAACCCGAAATGGTATATTGGCTATTCTGACAATACAGTGCTTCAAAGTTATCTGTTGAAAAAAGGTTTCGCATCCATCCACGGACAAACGGTTAAAACATCCAGCTTTGGCGTTACGGAGGAAAGTTATGAACTGATTTTCAATATTCTGAAAGGAAAAAAGCTCAGTTACAAAATCGATTCAAATCAAAATAATAGAGTAGGAGAGACCTCCGGAATTTTGGTTGGTGGTAATCTCGCTTTGATTTATGCACTTCTCGGAACTCAATATTCTTTTGATTTTACCGATAAAATTTTATTCATAGAAGATATCGGTGAAAATTTTTATGCCTTGGACCGAATGATTATGAGCTTAGAACTCGCAGGAGTTTTCAAAAAAATAAAAGGATTAATCGTTGGCGGAATGACCAATATGGGCAAAGAAAATGAGAACAAAGAATACGAAGAATCCTTTGATTCCTTCACATATCAACTGATTGCCGACCGAGTTTCCAAATACGATTTCCCCACAGTTTTTGCTTTCCCCAACGGACACATTTATGACAACAGACCTTTAATTATTGGTTCCGAAATTAAAATGAACGTAAGTAAAGATGTAAAAATCAGGTTTTAATCATTTATCGACTAATCACTCTATGGCAGACCATAACGAATTTGGTAAAATCGCAGAAGATTTGGCGGTTGATTTCTTAATCAAAGCAAATTACAAGATTCTAGCTCGTAATTTCCGCTATCTAAAAGCAGAAGTTGACATCATCGCAGAATTAGAAACTCAAATTGTGGTTGTAGAAGTGAAAGCGAGAGCAACAGACGTGTTTCTGGAACCTCAGGAAGCGGTTAATAAAAAGAAAATCAAATTGTTAATATCCGCCGCCAATTACTACATCGAAGAAAATAATATTGATAAAGAAGTCAGATTCGACATTATTTCAGTTCTTCCCAACAAACAAAAAACTTTGGAAATTCATCATATTATCGATGCTTTCCAAAGTTTTGAAATATAATTTTGAGGTAGAAGTTTAGAGGTTTTAGGTAATAGAATTCTAAAAACTAAAACCTGCGACCTACGATCTTAAACCTATTTTATCTCCACACAACCAACTCTTCCTCCCGCATTTCCAGTAGGTTGCGTATGGAAATCATCAACACCGGCGTGGATGACGATGGCTTTTCCAATGATGTTTTTACTTGGGTCGTCGCAACCAAGACACCATTTGTCTGTTGAGAAAACCAGTTGTGCTTGACCATTTTTATCAGCCTCAAGATTCCCGATATCGCCCATATGGAAATGTTCTGTATCCCATTTTCCATGATCATCTTTGGAAGGATTCCAGTGCCCGCCGGCAGATGAAGCATCGGTTGCACTGCAGTTCCCAAACTCGTGGATGTGAACAGCGTGAAGACCCGGTGTTAATTTGAAAACACTCAAATCCATTTCTACTTTTCCTTTTTTCTGGGTGAAATTGGCGGTTCCCTGAGTCAATGTTTTAGACTTTGGACGTACAATGTATTGTTTTGAAACGGTTTTGCAGGAAGCCAGTGCCAATCCGGCAATACCAAGAAGTAATAGATTTTTCATTATGTATAGTTTATTATTATTTTTCGATATAACAAATTTAAAGCCAATGTGATAAAAAATTGTTTTACGTGGAACATTACGATTCGGTCAAACATTTCTACCGTTCAGTTACAATTAATTTTCCGGTAACGCAGACTGAAATATCTTTGACAAAAATTAAACATTATGACAACTCAAAGCAGGATTTCTACGCTTTTATTTCTTTTGATTGGTATTAGCATTTGGTCGCAAATCACAATATCAGGAAAAGTGACTTATAAGAATAAAGCGCTGAAAGACATCAATGTAACGCTGAAAGATACTTATGACGGTGCCACTTCTGATGCCAATGGAAACTATTCTTTCACTACTTCAGAAACTGGAGATAAGACCTTGGTTTTTTCAGGGAAAGATTATGATGAGGTGGAACTTCCTGTGAAAATTGAGGGAAAAGATATTGCAATGAATACCAATCTCAAACAGCAAATCAGCGAAATCAATGCCGTGGTGATTACGGCGGGAAGTATCGAAGCGAGTGATAAAAAGCGTGCGACAGCTTTGTTAACGCCTTTAGATGTCTATACAACGGCTGGTGCAAATGGACAGATTTCGTCAGCTTTGGGATATCTGCCAGGCGTTCAGAAAGTGGGAGAGAGCGAAGGTTTGTTCGTGCGAGGCGGAACCGGTGCGGAAACCAAGATCTTTATGGATGGCAATCTGGTCAACAATTATTTTACCAGTTCCGTTCCGGGGATTGCGGGGAGAGACCGATTCAATACATCATTATTTAAAGGAAATGTTTTTTCAAGTGGCGGATATTCTGCAGTTTATGGTCAGGCGCTGTCATCGGTTTTGATATTAGAAAGTGTGGATTTGCCAGAAACGACTTCTTTTGACTTCGGCGTTTCGCCAATTTTTTTGAGTGCCAATTATCAGAAATTAAATCAGGAGAAAACAGCTTCTTGGGGTATTGCAGGCAGTTATTCGAATCTTGGATTGATGGGGAAACTATTAAATTTTAATACAGATTTTGATAAATTTCCTCAAGGTTATGGCTTCGATGGAAACTTTAGAATCAAAACAAAAAAAGGTGGTTTTATCAAATATTACGGAAGTGTAGATGAAAACAAAATGGCGGTTGGTTCCGAAAGTCTGGAGAAAGATTCTGATAGAAATATGGTCAATCTGAAAGGTCAGAATATGTATCACAATTTGTCTTACAAAGAGAAATTTGGAAAATATTTGGTGAATGTTGGAACGTCTTATACTTACAATTCCAGCGATTTGAATTTTGCTACTTTTCTTGATAATGTTGAGCAATCTAATACACCAATTAACAACAAATCCAATTACATTAATGCAAAAGCAATAGTTGAAAGAAAAATTGGAAGAAATAATATAAGAGTTGGTTTTGAACTGAATAATGCAGATGAAAATATGAAATACGGAACCTTCGAAAGAAATTATAAAGATTTGATTTCATCAGGTTTCATAGAAACCGATTTGATTTTTACTAATAATTTAACCGCAAAAATCGGAGCAAGAACTGAGCATTCTTCTTGCCTGGATAAATGGAATTTCTCACCAAGAGCAGCCTTGGCTTACAGGATTTCGAAAGATTGGACAACGTCTTTTGCTTACGGAATCTTTTATCAAAATCCTGAAAGCAAATATCTCTACAGTAAGAATTTTGATTTCCAACGAGCGGACCATTACATTTTTCAGGTTCAGAAAAATGCGGATGGAAGAAGTCTGAGATTCGAAGCGTTTTATAAAAAATACGATGATTTGATAAAAACGATTTCTATTGCTCCAACAAATATAACAACGACGAACAGTCAATACTATCAATCTGCGAATAATAACGGAGGAAAGGGCTACGCAAAAGGCATCGAGTTATTCTGGAGAGACAAAAAAACCTTCAAAGACATCGATTATTGGCTGACTTATTCTTATCTGGATTCCAAAAGAGAGTTCTTAAACTATCCTTTTAGTTTAGCACCGAATTTCGCTTCGAAACATACCTTCAATGCAGTTGCCAAGAAATTTGTGATGGATTGGAAAACAGGATTTAATTTGTCTTACACTTATTCCAAAGGAAGACCTTATTATAATATAATGACAAAAGAGGATAATGGAAAACTAGTCAATTTTGTGGATGATTCTGGGAAATTGAAAGATTATAGTGGATTGAATTTCAGTATCAATTATGTTCCAAGTATTGGAAAAAAAGATTCTAAATCATTTACTGTTTTTGTTTTGAGCATCAATAATATTCTTGGGAATAAGAATGTTTACGGTTTCAACTACTCTTCTGATGGTGCTAGCAGAGCTGCTGTAAGACCGCCTGTTAATACGTTTGTTTTTGTGGGTGTGTTCGTCAGTTTTGGTGTTGATAAAACGAATGATGCGATTAATAATAATTTGTAACGATTCAGTCATCAAAAATTACGGTTCGGAAGAATAAAATTTAAAACAACCAAAACTCATTATATCTTTGAATCAGAAATTAAAACAAACAAAAAATATCCTCAAAATGAAAAAATTAATCTTAACAATCAGCCTTTCTTTAATAGGATTCACAGCTTTTGCTCAAACTGCTTTTGAAAAAGCAATGACAGAGAAAATCGCTAAAGTGGAAGAACACAAAACACCCGAAGAATTCACGGCTTTGGCCAATGATTTTGACAGAATCGGAACCAAGGAAAATACACAATGGTTGCCTTACTATTACGCCGCATTTGCAACCATCCAAAAGGGAAGAATCCTGATGCGTGGCGACGACAAATCCGGACTGGACGCCGTAGCAGCAGACGCAGACAAGTACATTGCAAAAGCAGAAGCGCTGAGCCCCAACAATGCAGAACTATTCATCCTGAAAAAAATGACCAGCGGACTGAGAATGATGGCAGACCCGATGTCCAGATATATGAGCGAAGCTCCGATTGCACAACAAGCCTTGGCCAAAGCACAGGAATTGGACCCAAATAACCCACGCATCACCATTCTGCAAGCGGAAGATTTATACTTTACACCAGAACAATTTGGTGGAAGCAAAGAAAAAGGTTTGGAATTGTTCAAAAAAGCAATTGAGCAGTTCGGAACTTACAAATCAAAAACGTCTTTGGATCCAAATTGGGGAAAAGCTGAAGCACAATATTTCTTGAGCCAAAAATAACATAAACATTCATATTCATAAAGATTCCTTCGTTTTTGGCGAGGGAATTTTTTATGTATCAAAAATTTCATAAAGCGCCAAATTTTGCCGTGTTTTATTTTTAAGTTGTTGGCTTTTTGTTAGTTATAACAATCTATTTAACATAATAGTAGTATTTGTATATCCCTTGTATAACCATTGTTCGATAGTTGTATAACCATTCTATAACCGTTGTATATCCTATGTTCGATGCTTGTTCGATGGGACATAAATTCGGAAATTATGCTGTCAATAATTCTCCTTTATGGTTTTCCCGTAAGGCAGGTTTGGGAAATAATATTATTTTTACGCGCA
>Ga0157371_10000260_pt1 | contig 72608 bp, 112 predicted proteins | sample C45metaG_FD_113462 | JGI IMG/M metagenome (GOLD analysis project Ga0157371, IMG submission 113462) | Corn rhizosphere microbial communities from Kellogg Biological Station, Michigan, USA - C4-5 metaG | ecosystem: Host-associated > Plants > Roots > Rhizosphere > Soil | place: USA: Michigan...
CTAGAGCAAGTGAGACTACAAGGGCTTCTTCTGAGAGCACTCGTGTTACTAATGAGAACACTAGAAAGACAGATGAAACAGCTAGAGGTACTGCTGAGAACACTAGAAAAACAAACGAAACCGCTAGAGGAACTGCAGAAACAGCAAGAGCTACGGCTGAAAGTACTAGAGCTACGAGTGAATCTACAAGAATTACAGATGAAAACACTAGAAAATCCAATGAAGCTACTAGGGTTCAAAGTGAAACAGATAGACAAAGTACTTTTAGTACTACTATTCAGAATGCTCAGAATGCAACCAATGGTGCAAACTCTTCTGCACAGCTAGCACAAGCTGTTGCAGATAACACTATACATAAGGGAGAATACAATTCCGCTACGACATATCTAGTTAATAACGTAGTGTCATATAATTACTCATCATACATGTGTATCTCCCAAAGTAAAGGAAATCTTCCAACTAATTCAATTTATTTTAGACCTTTAGCAATGAAGGGTGCTGACGGAACTGGTAGCGTAGATTCTGTAAACGGTAAGGGCGGAGTAGTGATACTAAATGCTGATGACGTAGGTGCTTATAGTAAGTCCGAAACCGACAACAAGATAGCAGGTATTGTAAATTCAGCTCCTTCTACTCTTGACACTCTTAAGGAGTTGGCTAATGCATTAGGAGATGATCCTAATTTTGCTACAACTATTGCTACGCAAATTGGAACTAAAGTTGATAAGGTTACAGGAAAGCAATTATCTACAGAAGACTATACGACAGCAGAGAAAACGAAGCTTAGTGGCGTTGCCACAGGAGCTAACAATTATGTTCATCCTGCAAATCATCCTCCTTCTATAATTGTACAAGACGCTAGCAATCGTTTTGTTACCGATGCCGAAAAAACAACTTGGAACGCTAAAGCTAGTACTGCAGTAGCTACTACTACTGTCAACGGATTGCAGTCTAGTGCTGATAAAACTAAACTAGATGGAATTTCTACAGGGGCTAATAACTATACCCATCCTGCCACACATCCTCCTTCTATCATAGTACAAGATGCTAGTAATAGATTTGTAACTGATGCTGAGAAGACTACGTGGAACGCTAAGGCTTCTACTGCTATTGCAACAACAAGCACTAATGGACTAATGAGTTCTGCTGATAAAACAAAATCAGACGGAATTTCAACAGGTGCTAACAAAGTATTAAACCATGCGAACAACGGTTCTATTTCTGTAGACGGTGTTGAACAGGTTGTGTATGTTCATCCTGCTAATCATCCTGCTTCTATGATTACACAGGATGCCAACAACCGTTTCGTTACGGATGTACAAAAAAATAAACTAGACGAACTAACTTCTACTATTAGTATAGAGGAATTTACTGCATCTGCAAATCAAACAATCTTCGATCTTAGCAAAGCGTATATCAAAGACAAAAATAGATTGAGAGTGATTGTTGGCGGAGTAGAGCAATTTCCTGTATTGAATTTTGCAGAGACATCTACTACTTCATTTACATTGAGCGAAGGTGTTCCGCAGGGTATGAAAATTGTGAGCATCTGTTTAATTTAAAATATAATTGAGGGAGCGATTGAAATTGACTCTAAGAAAAATAGATAGAAATATGATTGATGATACATTAATCACTGATATAGCAAATATACAAGATAAATTAACTGAAACTAATAGACAGACTACAACCGTGAGTACAGGTGTTTCGGTAATAAACGCTACACAAAATGCATTGGCATCTGCTGAAATTGAAGGGCGTACACTGACTTCGCTTGCAAATAGTAATTTAGAAAGTGGCAAGAAATATGTTTTAGCTGATCCAAAAACTAGAGTTACAGTAGACAACGTATTATACAGTGGAGTAGCTAAGTTTACGAAGGGACAGGCTACTGTTAGTACGGCTAATTATGTTGGTAAGGTTAGTGGTTCTACGGTTGTTAATGCAAACGTAGCGAAATATCAACATAATACCACTAGCTTAATGACACCATCGTCAACTGTACAAGTATATGAGTTATCGTCTTACAACAACCTTGCAAGTCTAAATAGTGCTAACTATACTTACTCGACAACAACGAATGGAGCAATATCCCAATCCCTATTCTCCTTTGACATCATCCAACAAATCGAACGCAATCTAGGTGTGATTCCACGCACGACACTTGCGGATAAGATTCAGTGGGTGAAGGATAATGTAGAGAGTTTAACAGCCAACTGGCATGGTTTCGGTTCGAGTGTAGGAGGGAATAAAGCAACTCTTTCTGTATGGGTGTCCAATAGTAACGCATGGATGTATTCGACAAGCACAGCATCTTCAACAGTTTCTAAATTAACGATAAATGCCGTAGCACCTATTAATAATTACATTGACTCCAACGGATTTATGCATTACCTTGCTTATGCAGACGCAAGTGACGGAGTAATTGCAAGTACGATAAATACAGATTACATCGACTTGGTTATCACACTCAAAGCTACGGCACAACTTAACACTAGAGCGAGAATCATACGTGTGGAGAGCTTTGAGGGAAAAGTTAGTGGTTCGGTGGTGGAGAATCCGCATAAGACGTTCAGAGCAACTTCGTCAACACTTACTATTCCATCGGAATTCTCATTAGAACATTCTCAAGCTTGGTATGACTTAATTAATAAAATAGACGACACATCTTATAGTTATAGCGGTACTATAAACGGTCACATGTCGCAAACTCCCTTCTCCTTCAACCTAATCGAAGCAGTAGAGCGAAATATCGGACGTATCCCACGCTCAACCGTTGCAGATAAGGTGGCGTGGTTGAACGCTAATTTGAGTAAATTGACGGCTAACTGGCATGGGTTTGGTAGTAGCGTAGGTGGGAGTAAAGCTAATTTCGCTATGTGGCGTAACAATTGGACTTCTAATGTAGTTTCACATACAAATGGTACGGTTTCTAAGTTGACATGTACCGCTTCCGATATACTTAACTACCTTGATGTCAACGGTTTCGTTCACTTCCTAGCATACGCAGATCCATCGGACGGTGTAACCGCAAGTGCAATAAACACGGATTACATTGATTTAGAAATCGAAGTATCACCAACGGCAGACTTTACAAATCCGAGAGTAGCGTTATACGAAGTTGCAGACGAAGACTACAACAAGATTCTCGTTGATTGGAATGCAGGCGAAGTGGCGAACCGCTTCCCTATCGTGGAAGGTGTTCAACATTTACAAGGAGTAGGTGTGCTTGCGGAAGGTGAGAACTTGCTACCTCCGTTTAGTGAGTGGGCGTTACATGCTAATGCGAAAGTGATTGCTCCGTATGAGTTGGAGTTGAATGCGACTGCTACAGGACAGGTAACATCTTACATCATGAAAGTTATTAAAGGTCAAACTTACAACATAAACTTGCTAGGCGTAGGTAAAGTGGCGGTTTACAAATCTATAGGTGGAGTAACAAGTGGAAGTATTATTACGTATTCAAATCTACCATATACAGGAACGTTTACACCTACTGACGTTGATGAGGTTAAAATATTTTTATCAAATGACACAACTGCAACTGGCACATTCAAATTCACTAACCCAATGCTAACACTAGGAAGTGTAGTTAAGCCATTCGTACCACGCAATCCATCCTACCTATTCGCAGATGTAAAACTAGGCGGAATCGGAATGGGGCGCGACAGGTTATCACAAGGCGATAATAATACGTGGTTGTTGCGTGAAAGTGTGAAGAAGGATCTAATTTTGGATGGTAGTTTGGCGTGGGGAGCAGGGAACGATTACGCAGGATATAAAAGGACTTCTTACGCTACCTTAGTTCCTGCAATTCCAGATTCCAATGTAACTATTGACCATAGGGGAATTGTGCTTGTATCCAAAGATACTACGGCTAGTCCTAATAGGTCTACTGTTAGTTCTGCAGGAGTTGTATATGTCTCTGTTTCGGACACAGATACAGGATTCGCTGAATCTTTTATACCTGTATCTGCTGATTGGAAACGCTATTTCAATGGTTGGAAATACGTAGACGGCACAACATGGACATCTGTCACAGGAAACGGTCAAACGGCAACAGTACAGGTGGCATTAGATACGAAGCCAACGGACTACACTCCGTATAAGGTGAGCCACGTTTTGACTGCTCCACAAACGATTGACGTTACTAATCTTGTGGAAGGTAACTTGAAGGTGAGCGGATTGACGCAAGTTGAGGCGTTGAGTGGGGTTGTGCGTAGAGAGAAGGTAACGCCTGTTTTATTGGCAGGGAAATATTATATCAATCGTATATCCCAAAGTTCATCGTTATTCAAAAATAAAAATAATGCTATTTTGACAGTATATAAAAATGGCAATAAAGACAATCGTTGGACATTCATAACTAGTAGCCTTTATAACCGAATGGGTGCATCTATAAATGAAGCGAACTTCGATACAAACGCTGAGTATACAGTCACTTACATCATGTTGGATAAGCTGTTATTAACCACTAACCCAACAAACGTGAAGTTGACATATGCTTCAAATATTTCTTCTGTTGTTTCTGATCTAGTTACAAAAGTAGAAGACAGTATGAGCTTAAAGGATTATGTAGATAGAGCTATATTAGGACTTGCAACACATCTGGCAGATAATACATCTCATGTATATTACTCAGATGACACTGGAACGAATAACGCAAAGAAAGTATCTATCATTCCTAAGCCTACTACATATAAACTAGGTCTTGGAATATCATTTAAGAACAAAATAGAAAATACAAATTCAGTAACTATTAATGTTGATAGTTTAGGAGATAAACCTATCGTTAAATCGGACGGTACTGCCTTAGTGTCTGGAGATTTAAAAGCAGATAGTATTTATACAGTTCGCTATAATGGCGTGTCTTTTATCTTACAGGGTGAAAGGGGCGGTTTAGGAAGTAGTGAAACAGGATCTTTTATTATAGATGTTAATAGCATTTTGGGAAGTTAAGGGGAGATATATTTTGATAGAAATTGAATGCATAAAATTAAAAAATATAAAAATAGAATACGGCTTTTGGAGAGGGGGAAATTAAATGCCAGTATTTACGAGAACGGATGTTACTGTTGTAAATAGTACGTATGATACAAGTGGTAATGGTGGGAGAAAGTTAGTTCGGTTGGATAATGGATGGTTGGTTTCAGTTGCTAGAAATAACACGGCAGATACAACTGGAAGCTTTTACTTCTATGTGTCTAAAGACAATGGACTCAGTTTCACTCAGTTATGCTATTTACAGAACACTAGCTACCCTATAGGAAGTAATATTTCCATTGTTGCAGTTGGTACAACAGTTCATTGGATTGTTACAAACAACAACTCTGGAATTAATCACTCAAAATTTGATGCAACTACTGTTACAAATACTAACCAACTTACAGGATGGGTATTAGTAGATTCAAATCAAACCGCATTAGGAAACGTTTCACTAGCAATAAACGAAGCGAAAACAGAATTACACGCAACATGGGCTAGCAAAAACTCATCATATCCAAACAGTTTTAACATTCGTTATTCTAAAGGCGTAATTCAAACGGATGGCAGTGTAATATGGAGTGCGGTTGAGCAAATAATTGCTTCAAACAACTCTGTAGTGAATAATAGCAACCCTACTATAGTTGTAAGAGGTGACGGAAGTCCTTATATTATTTATACGCTAAACACTCCTACAGTTAGTGCTTTGTACGGATGGTGCAAGGTAGGTTCAAGTTGGACTAACTTATGGTATTTAGACTTTGGAACTAACATTCAAGCAAATCCATCTGCAATATTTGTACCTAAGAGTATAAACGGCTTATCTAATGGTCGTATATGGGTTACGTGGTTTGGTAAGGATGTGACAAACACTACTAAAGATGTTATTAAAGTGTCGTATTCTGACGATGGCGGATCGACATGGGCAACGCAAAAAATTGTTTCTTCAACCAGTGGAAACTGCAGATTCCCATCTATAACAGTAAGTAAAGCAGATAAGGTATATATTGTCTATGAATTGCATTATAGCGGTACAGATATAGATATAGCTTTTTCGTTGTTAGCACCAAACGCTACTGATTTTACACCACTTTCCATGAATAATGGCGTTGGACTTCAAATGTCGCCCTCTACTCTAAGCGACACATCGTTCTCCTTTGATATACCTTTAACCATATATAAGGATGTTGCCAAAGTAGGATTCTACGGAACATGGTATGAAAATCCTAACAAACCAGAAAAACCACAAAGTATATCAACGCCTACTTCTTTTAATGTAGGACAGAACGCTACCGTATCTTGGTCGGCAGTTCCTAATACTGATGGCAACGATGAGGCTATTAGTTATCAAGTAGATATTCTAGAACCAAAGACAACTAATTGGATTAATGTTTCTTCTGGCTCAGAGACTGCAAGTGCAACGTTTACCGTTCCACAATTAGCTACTGGACATACTAAGATTAGAGTTAGAGCTTATGACAGATATGATTATGGAGAATATATTGTATCAGAGTATGGACTATTAATAGGTGCGGTGGGATGGAATGTATCGGATGCTACAGTCATCAATCAAGCGTATGATACGAGTGGCAACGGTGGGAGAAAGTTAGTTCGGTTGAAAAGTGGAAACTTATATTCAGTAGTTAAAACAACAACGGCTTTTGCTATTTACAAATCAACTGACAATGGAAGCACATTTACTCAATTTAAAGGCTTAAATTCTTGGACTTCGGTTCAAGATGTCACTGTTGCGACTGATGGAAATGTTCTTTATCTTGTTTTTACTTATAATAATAATTCATGTTCATCTTATGCTTATAAAGAAGATGGAACTATAATAAGTGGAACGAATGTTACTATTGATTCATCACAATCCGCAATGGGTAACGTATCACTCGCAATCAACGAAGCGAAAACAGAACTACACGCAACATGGGCGAGTAAAAACTCATCATATCCTAACGCATGGAATATTAGATATGCAAAAGGAACAATTAATACAGATGGCGGTGTAACGTGGGGTACGGTTGTACAAAAAACAACATACACTGTGGCAGGTCAAGATGCTGTAAATCCATGCATAGTTGTCAGAGGTAATAATCCAACAATATTTTACATGTATGCACAAGTGTCAAACTACACTCTTTGTTGTGAAAATTGGGATGGTGCGAGTTGGGGAGGCATTAAATCAATCTATCTAGGATATACTTACGCCCAACTCTTCCCGTCCGCAATATTCGTGCCGAAAAGCATAAACGGTCTAGTTAATGGACGCATATGGGTTGCGTGGTGCGGATATGATGCAACAGACACATCATATTTGAACACTAGAGTTTCTTACTCAGATGATGGTGGGATTACGTGGTCTGCTATGCAAAAACTAACTTTTGGTAATTCAGCCAACGCTCAATCTTTCGGCTCTCCTTCGATTACGGCAAACGCAAGGAACGAATTGTTTATAGTAGTTTCGGGTGGTAACACCTCCAATGGAGTAAATAAGTTAGTAAATAAAACTGGCACATGGGGAACGTATAGCAGTATTAAAAACGTATCAAATGCTTATCCTTCGGCATTATACGACCCATCGTTAGATTTTACTGAACCTTTATTTATCTATAAAGATACGGCAAAAGTAGGATTCTACGGAACATGGTCAGTAACAGAAATATCTACACCTGTTGGCAGTATTGGAGAAAAAGTAAGCAAAGATAATTTTTTCCCATATACAGTTGCAACAGGTGGTACGATGAGCACTATAACTGAAAAAATAAATGGTGTCACAATCGGTAGTAAGACGGCAACTAGTGGTCAGAGTTTAGCCATTGGATTGACTAAAGAGCAGTGGGACGAGGTTAGGTTTGGGAAGTACTGCGAAGACAATCTCTCAATCCCTAGTAATGTTATAGATTGGGAACAGGGAGTTTATGACAGGGCGATAGGCTTTGGTGCAAACAAAAGCCTATCTACGGCATCGCTTAGACTGAAGTCTCCTGTGATAGTAAAAGGTGGTAGAACTTATCAAATAAAAGTCCCTAGCGGTTACGCAGTAGAAATACTTGATACTAATTCATCAAACATTGTCCAATCTACGTCTGGTTGGCGATATTCTAATTTTGAACTTACTACATCTACTAACGCAACGCAACTATACGTCCTGTTTGGATTCGTGGGCTTTGCTACGATAACTCCGAACGCAGTATTACCAATTGATACACAAAGCTATAATATGACAAACACTCTAACTATCGAAATGGGTGTCAACAAATGGGAATACACATTCGATAAACGTCTTGCGACAGATAGTGATATATCAAGCATTGCAAACGCAGTAAGAGATACGAACGAAGTATTTTTACCTGCTGTTAAGAGCGAACTTATTACGGCTATTCGTAGCAAAGGTGGAGTAGTGAGCGATGTAGCTAAGTGGGAAGAGATAGAGAATGCTATTAAGGATATGAGTGTTAAGAAATTTAAGTCTGGTACATTCACTATTAGCGGAGCTTCGGTTGCAGTTACAGGATTAGGATTTAGACCTAAGTCATTATTTATTAAGTTAAGTGTATCTACTTTCTATTTTGGCGATGAGTCAGTAAGTTCAGGATTATATGGGGTACTAAGTGGTTCTGTTGCGGGGACAGTAGGCATAACTAGAAGTAGTGATGGTTTTACTATACCTTTAAATGCGACACAGTTTCCGAATGGCACATGGACATATGAAGCAACAGAATAGGAGGGAATAATATGAAGCGTATATTTTTTGACAATGCAACAGGAGAGATTATTTTAGAGATTCAACCGCAAAACGACATCTTACCGTCAGTAGAACGGAATATTGAGCAGTTTATCATATTGTCCGAACGTAACAGAGAAACATTTGAAGTAATAGAATTACCATACGGAGCATATACTCAAGATTTTGCAATTGCGATAAGGTATAAAGTAAATATAGAAACAAAAGAACTTGTATTTCAATACATAGACGAAAATGAACCAGAGGTTGAACAACCGTTTCAACCTCCTTTAAGTGAAAAGATCGAAGAGTTAGAAGCGACATTTATGTATGATTCTATGATGAAAGAAATGGCAATCGAAGAATCTAACACACAACACGCAGAGCTAATGTATCAACTAATGATGAATGGAGTGTTATAAATGGATTGGTTTACAAGTATTAAAAAGTTCTATCCTAAGTATTGGGATAAGAAAATGGTTGGAGATGCTGTTGTTGCAAAGAAAATAACAGAAGAACAATATTTTGAGATAGTTGGAGAAGAATACGTTTCTCCTACTGTATAAAATATAGATTTTATCAAGAAATAAATGTCAGATAAATACAAAAACATAGTTAAAATGCAACAAATAATTAACACATCACTCTCCTACTTTGATACTTTAGACACATATTATAGAGTGATAAAAATACTAGGAGGAAATAATAATGACAAATTTTATTTATATTACGCTAGACACTACAGCTCCGTCTAATCCAAGTATCAAAGTAGAAGGAGATGCTATATTCACCACAAGTCAATTAGTAACACTGACAATAGGAACTGGCGATTCGGTTACTACTAATTACCAAATGAAAATTTGGGGAGATGTTGACACCGCTTACAATGCTAATATAAAAGGGACAGAAGTACTATCTAACTGGATTCCATATAACGCTAGTCAACAAATTAAATTATCTACTATAGATGGAACAAAAAATGTAAATCTAAAAATTAGAGACGATGTACATAACGAATCTTCTATATCTACTGATAGTATTAAATTAGATACTAAAATACCAACAGTAACAGCTACTAGTGCAGATGTTTCAAAGATTTCAAAAATCGTAGGGAAAGATACATTCTCATTCACATTTAGCTCAGATAAAGATATCTCAGAATACAAAGTTAAACTTGTTGGATTAACTAATGCTACTCATGATACTGGAAATTTAATTCCAACTACTAATGGCTCTGTTAATACAAGTGGGGTTGTTACTATATTGGAAGGTCAAGTTACTACTGTAACTATTAAGGCTAAAGATCTGGAATTAGCAGGAGCTTCAACAGATGGTCAAAAAGTTGTAAAAATATTTGTAAGAGATGCATTAAACAATTGGAGTGCATAATCTAAGGAGAGGGTGGCATGTCAAGTTTTGTTTTAATTGAATTAGATACAAGAGCTCCAGAGGTAGAAATATATGCACCTTCATACTCAGCTACAAATATAACTAATAATATTATTGTGAAGTCAGATGAGAATTTGTCTGACTTCCAAGAAATATATTTGATAGATAGTGAAGGTTTAAGATATGATTACACATTTAAAAAAGATAAAAACGACACCCTAATAGGAAGTGTTAATTTTCCAAATGATGGCATAGTGACTATATATGCTAGAGTAGAAGATGAAGTTGGTAATATTTCTGAACTATATAGCAAATCAATTAATATCAAAGAGTCTTTATCTTTATTAAGATTGGAAATTAAGGACAAAGGTATGAATATTAATACTGATAACAAGGTAGCAAATACATATATAAAAGAACATGTTAGAGATATAAAAATAAAAGAGGTGCTTTGATTTGGGAAAAAGTAATATTAGTACATATCAGTATGGTAATACAGTTAGATTTGAATGCACATTTTATAATTTCAATAACGAGAAAGTAAATCCAGATTTAGTAAAGGTTATAGTTTATAATTACAAATATGAAATACTGTTAGAAGAGATTATAAATAGCGGTATTAATATTGGCGAATATATGTATGATTACACAACAGGAGATAAATCTGAAAAATTGTACTATGAATGGTATGGAGAGATTGACGGAAATCCATCTATCAAGCGTAAAGAGTTTCAAACTAGATTTATATAATTGGAGGCATTTTTATGAAATATTCTATTAAGGGTTCTACATTTATAAGCGATGGTACAGAGATTATAATTACTATCAATAAATATAAAATATGGAAATTATTACAATCGAATGGAAAGAGCTTAATAACAGACGATGACATATTCGATTTTGAGGTATGGGTAAATGCTCAAGAAGATAAAGACATGTTGTTTAACGATTTAAAAACGTTTATCAATTCATATGGTGGAAATATTAATTGGCATGAATGTAAACATGATGAAGACAGTAATGAACCTTGTGTAATAAAAGAATCATACAGAGGTGAATAAGCGTGTTTGGAATAGTAACAGATAAATTAATTAGATATTGGCATTATAATGAAGGTCTAGCTAACAATGTTTGGAGAAGTATGCTTAACGCTGACCATAAAATAATCTTGACTGGTGCTTCAAAATCTACTGATGGAATCTACTTTGATGGAGTAGATGATTATGGTCAAATGACTCACCCCGAAATTAGTAATACATCACTTACAGTAGAGATTATGGTAACATTAATAAACCCAAGTAAAAGTGGGTACTCGACAATATTAGGGGAGAATGGAAATACAAAATTTGGGATTTTTAATTCTGATTTAGTTCCTTTGGTAAGATTTAATTCTGAGGGCGGTCTATACCACAACAAAAAGATAGAATGGAGTAAAAAAAGTCATTTAGTTTATGTTTATGATTCAGTCGATAAATTAGATAAATTATATGTTAATGGTATTTTTTCTGGATCAAAGACAAGTAATACAAGTGTGAAAATACCTTCGATTTTAGATTTATTTAGTGGTTTTATTGCTACAGGAGACATTCATTATTTGAGAATGTACAGTAAAGCTCTAACACTCGAAGAAATTTCTCAAAATTATTTAGCAGGCATAGATGTTGGATTACCAAAAAACCCACCCAATGCTGTAACTAACCTGCGTACAATACTAGTATCTGGTAATGTCGTGAATATTAATTGGGATTTAACTGCATACACATCATCATATATTATTACTAGAAATGGCACTCAGATTGCAGAGGTTTATTCTGGCAACTACAGAGACACAGGTTTAAATAAAAATTCAACTTATATTTATGAAGTAATTGCTAAAAATGATATAGGTGTATCTACGCCTACTTCACTATCCGTTACTACTGAAAACACAAATTCAGTTAGTATATTTGAAGACTTTGAAGACACAGACTTAAATTTCATATTTACAGGCGATTGGACTATGGTGACAAATGTATCTACAAATACTAATCACTCTGGTGTTGGAGCTTTAAGAAGTAAAGTCATTAGTAACAGTTCGAAAAGCATATCAACATTCCAATTAAACATTCCAATTGATGCGATTAATATTAAATTTCAATTTAAGTATAAAGTTTCTTCTGAGCAACGTTGGGATAAATTCACTGTATCTATTGACTCCGTAAAAGTGATTAATGAAGTTAGCGGTGAAATAGATTGGACAACATATAGCAACACATCTCTCACTGCGGGAACGCATACGGTTACATTAGAATATGCCAAAGACACTTCTAGTAGTGGTGGTTCGGATTTAGTTTATATAGATGATATTGAATTGATGTATGATACTATTGATCCTACGCCTTCACTCCCACCAACTGTTTTATCTGTAATCGCTAGCAAATTAATAATAAGTGACGAACTAAATATGAATCAGTCTATTATAACTGTTCAATTTGATAAAGATGTAACACAATATGTTGCAAGATTAAATGGTATAGACCATAATACAGGAGCATTAGTCCATGATGGCGGATCTGTCATCTTTGGTGAAAATGCTGAGATTGTAGTAGATTGGAATGAGCTATCTTCCGAAGGTGAAAATAGAATAAACATATATGGAAAAGATGCCAATGGGTTGTGGACACCTTATATAACTTGACAAATGAAGTAAATAATGATATAATATCGTTATATGAGTATTATCGTATAACGATATTTATGAAAGGGGCTAAAGGATTTGTTTATTGATATAAATTATAGTAAAGAGCTAAAAAAAGCTAAATTACATTTAAGCAAACCTAGCAAGCAGATTATATCTCATATAAGCGAAAGAAGAGATGGCGAGCTTTCAGCAAAGCTAGGAAATATAAACGAACTTAATTTTTCTATTCCATATACTGTTGAAGAAAATGGTAAATTAGTTCATAATAAACATGTTGATATGATAAAAGAAAAGATGCTCATAAAGATGTCTTTTAACAATACATACGAATGGTTCATAGTTGAATCCATAAAAGAGAATGGTGATGATGAAACTTTATTCAATGTTCAATGTTTCTCATTAGGATTCGAACTGACTCACAAGAGAGTGTTGCAGTTGAATTATGAGTCAGTGAATGCAACTAGTTTGCTGAACGATTTGCTAAGCGTTTCTACATGGAAGATAAAAGAAGTTGATCCTAAATTCGATGCGATGTTTCGTTCTTTTGATTTCTCAAACACTAATAGATTAGATTGTATAATACAAGCCAGTGAAACATTTGGTGCTTTAATAGAATGGGACACTATAAACAAAAAGATATCATTTGTTAAATTCGAAGCGGATGAAGGAGAAATAAGTACTAGAGGTCAATTTAAAGGGTTGACCGCTAATTATGGCAAGCTATTACGCTCCGTAGAAAAAGATAGAGTTTCTAACGAACTTACTACTAGACTATATGTTTATGGTAGTGAAGAATTAGGTATACATAGTGTAAATCCTACAGGACAAGGATATCTAGAAGATTTTTCATTCTTTATGTATCCGTTTGAACGCAACGAAAGTAAGCAAACGATTAAGAGCAGTCATTATATGTCAGATGAATTATGTCACGCAATATTAGATTTCCAAGAATTGCTATTATCTGTTTCGGAAAGCATAAGAAGTAATATGGATAGCCAAGTATTAAAATCTGCAGAAGTAGCAAATGAAAAACAAGTCTTAACTACTTTAGAACTAGAGATGGATACAATTCTAAATAAACTAGACGTTGCTAAGTCTACTGAGGATGAGTCTTTAATAACGCAATTAGAAGGTGATAGAAGTGCTAAGCAAGCACAGATTGACTCTCAGAGAGCAGTAGTAACCTTAAAGACATCTGAGCTAAACTCTATAAAGATGGCTTTAGAGAATATACATCAACAATTAAATGAGGATAGCAACTTTACTCAAGAATTACAAGATGAGCTTAATTTCTACGTATTAGAAAAAGAGTGGAGAGACGACAGATACATAGATGTTAAAGAGTTGTATGACGATGGTGTGAAAAAATTCAAAGAACTTAGAGAGCCTAATGTAGTTCTATCTATTGATATGGAGAACTTCTTAAACATACTTGAAGAGCAGTTTTATTGGGATAAGTTGGTTCTCGGAGATTTGATTAAGATTAAATATACAGAAATGAATTTAGAGTATATGGCTAAAATCATAGAGATTAAATACAACTTTGATGACAATAGTATCAGTTTGACAATTGCTAATACTACTAAAATTGGTTCAGATATAGAACGTTTAAGAGATTTGCTATATAAAACAGAAAACGCATCAACATTAATACAGAACAACAAACATAAGTGGGATAAAGTAGGATTTGTTGAAGATGAAGTTTACAAACTAATCAACGATACTCACGATGCTAACAAGCGTGAAATTACAGCAGGAGTAGATAATGAAATAACAATAGGCAAGAGAGGTATTATTGCTAGAAGTCCATCAAACCCTAACGATGTAGTTATTATACAAAGTGGTATTATTGCATTGTCTAAAACCAATGGAGACAAGTGGGAAACCGCTCTTACTGCAGATGGTGTTATTGCGGATAGACTTGTCGGAAATGTTTTGATTGGTAGAAATTTAATAATGACAAATAGTAGTGGTCATTTTTACTTTGATGACACTGGTATGAGAGTAAAGACTAATCAGTTCATACTCGAATCTGAAACAGAGACAGAAACGTTTGATGTTATTAAATCGAAAATAGATATGTCGGCAGGTAAAATAGCTTTGATTGTAGGCAGTGATAATAAACTAAATGGTGAAGCTATTGCTTCATCTATAGTAGTTAGTCCTAATGCAATAGACTTAATGAGTCAAAACATCAACTTCACATCTAGAGGATTAGACTTGGCTTCATCTATAAAGATAAGTCCACAAGCAATAGATTTAATAAGTGAAAGTATAAATTTAACAGGCAAAGTTACATTTTCATCTTTTGATCCTTCTACTAAAAATTCATTAGAAACTGTGACAGGATGGAAAGCAACTAATAAGACTACTATTGATGGTGGCAAGATAGAAACAAATACTATTGGTGCTAATCAAATTAAAACCAATGAACTTATCGTTGGAGTAAATATAGCTATGGGTGCTAATGCGGTTATAGATTGGAATCAAGTTGGAAGTAAGCCTTTTATTCCTTCTAATGCTAGCGACATCGGTGCATTATCTAGTAGCTCTCCTATGCTAACATACATAACTGGAACAGGTATATATACAGGAACTCTTTCTGCAGATAAAATTATCGGTGGAACTATCACAGGTATAACTATAAATGTTACAACAGATTTAGATGTAGGTAATAACATATATCTGGGCAGAAATACGAATGCCACAAAAATGATTAAGTTTAACAGTAGTGCAACGATATATTCTGAAAACTCATCATCTCTAAGTGTATCTGCATTAACCTTCTCTGTTCGAGATGGAGATGTAAGATTGGGAAGTAATGGATATTCTGTAGCATTATATGGAACTGTAGATTTATCTACAGCTAGTTCGGTATCATGGGGTTCACATGCCCCTGTAGCAAAATGGGGGTAATTAAAAATGGCTTCAATAGGCGTTAATAGTTTAACGTATAATTCCGCTACACTTTATGTGGCAGAGCTAAACACAACGACAACATATAAATCTATTTATATATCATGTAATGGTTCTACCTCTCCAAATTTAGCAAAAGGGAGTATCAGTTCTACTTCGAATGGTTGGACTGTGTACGGTCTTAGTGGTGACAGTTATTATTCTGTAAGTTCTACTATTACATCCTCTGGTGGAAGCGTGGCTTATCCTTCTGGTGGGTTTAGTACTCCATCAGCTCCACAACCGCCAAGTGGCATATCTTCTGTAAGTTTAACTCCTTCATCTAGTTCGGCTGTGATATATGTATCTTGGTCTTCTGCTAGTGGAGCTACAGGTTATAGGGCTGAAATATATAGAGGTAGTACATTTATAGATAGTATAGGAACAAGCGGAACTTCTACTCAGTTCGGAGGTCTATCCGAATATACGGAGTATCGTGTAAAAGTCTATGCTCAAAACGCCAACGGCAACGGAGCTCCCAATGATTACAACTATGCAACAACAGGAGATTTTACACCTCCTTCTGTATCTTACTTGGGAGCTTCTGGATTAGGTAGCTTGACATTCTCTTGGAATGCCAGTGATAGCGGAAGTGGATTACGTTCTAGTAATAGATATAGATTATATATAGGTTCTAGAGATGGCAGTTCTGCTACTTTAGTAGCTAGCGGTTGGACTAACTCATCTAGTACATCTTGGGTAACTGATTCTGGCGGAAACGGATTGATAGCAAATGCATATTATTGGGTTGGAGTAAGAGCTTACGATAATTGGGGAAATGAATCATCACTACTATCATATCAAATACAATTCAAAATAACAAGACCTAATAACTGGACTTGGGACTTCGCTAAAAATAGCGGAGGAACTTTTACTCTAACTGCTAGCGAATGGAATAATTTCACCGCACGAATAAATCAGTTTAGGCTATACAGAGGATACAATACATATGCTTTCAGCACAGTAGTTAAAGGAAATACTGCATTTGCTTCTCAATTAAATGAAGCGATAATTGGAATGAGGGCGATGTCTTCGCCTCCTGCGGAAGTATCTAGCGGTGCTTACGCAAACGCCAGTTTCATAAATGGTTTAAGTAATACATTAAATTCAATAACTTAAAAAGATAAAAGGGGAATATACAAATGGAAAATGTTCAAATACAAATGGAAGACGTAATTAATAAATTAAAGAAAAGATTGTCATCAGATGCTTACAATATAGCTATCTTAGAAGCTACTATTGATGTTTACAAGTTAGAAGTAGAAAGACTAAATAACGAATTGTCAGAATTAAGAAAAAATAAATAATAGGAGTGGATATTATGACGAATGCAAAAGATATATTAATAGCTTTAGATGACGGTCATGGAATGGAGACGAAAGGCAAGAGAACGCCTGCTATACCAGAGCTAGATAATAGAGTTATTCGTGAAAACGAATTTAACAGAGAGGTTGTTAGATTAACTAATATTGAACTGAGTCGATGTGGATTCAGAACATTATTGACCGCTCCAACAGATATCGACACACCTCTATCGGATCGTGTAAAGCTAGCAAATGGCAAAAAGGTAAACTTGTTTATAAGCTTTCACTACAACGCTAATACAGGTTCTTTTATAACAAATAAAGCAGAGGGATTCTCGGCTCATGTTTTCAAGACAGTTGGAGATAGTGCTGATTTCGGTAATATACTTTTGAATAATTTATCCAAAGGAACTTATCAAAAAAATAGAGGATTAGTAAAGCAGGATTTATATGTTACTAGAGAAACAACTATGCCGTCAGTATTGATAGAATTTGGTTTTATGGATAATAAAAGAGAGGCAATGCTTATGATAGATGCAAACTTTCAAAAGGAATGTGCTATTGAAGTTGCTAAATCCGTATGTGAATTTTATAAAGTTACATATGTAGCAGAAGTCCAAAAAAAAGAAGATAAGGAGGAGGTAGCAGTATCTAATTTATTCAATCCAGAATCTTCAAGTGTTGTAGATTCTGTTTCTAATGTCTTATCTGTTTTAGAACAATTCGATAACGGATTGCATAAACAATGGAGACAGCGTTTGACTGACAATAAGCTGACAGATTCTCAAGCTATAGGATTGCTATATGTGGCTGTAGAGCGTGGATTAATACAATTAAAGAAGCAATAACATGTATGCTTTCTAATATGTATAAACAAGGGATGAAAGGGGTTGCAAGCAACAATAGGTAGGAGGAAATTAAGTTATGGATTTCTTGAGAATATTATTAGAAGACACTAGTTGGTTGACTGCCGTCTCAGCGATAGCAGGTTCTATTATAACATATTTAATAACAAAAGTTAATAAAGATAAAGACGTTTCTATTAGCGACAGAATGCAATTGTCCAAAGATCAATATCAACTTATATCTGAACTGAGAGAAATGATGCAGGAGCAGAGAGTTGAAATAGAAAAACTTAGAGATGAAATGAAACAATTACAAGATGTCAATGTTAGTTTGATTGTTGAGAATAGAGAGCTACGAATAAAAATTACAGAATTAAATTCAAGATTATCTAAATTTGATTCACAATAATTTCAAAATAAAAAACAAAGGGGAATACATAATATGGAATCTTTACAAGTTGAAATAGTAAATCTAGTTATCTTAATTGTTTCTGGATTAATGGGTATAGCATCTGGATACGTAACTTCTTATTTGAAGAAAAAAGGTGTAGTAGCACAACTAGAAGGCAATAAAGAGATTGTTAGAATAGTTGTAAATGCTGTTGACCAGATGTATAAGAATCTAAAAGGCGAAGAGAAATTAGATTTAGCAAAATTAGAAGTACTTAAAATGGCAAAATCTAAGGGTTTAAATATCAGTGAGAAAGAGTTAGATTTATTGATCGAATCTACTGTAAAAGAAATGAATAAGTCAATAAAGAATGAAATTAAAAATAAATAAAATATTACTCCCACAAATTAATGTGGGAGTTTTTTTGCGTTTGTATGTTGACTTGCTTTATTTATTAATGTATACTCAAAACATATAAAACAAAAGGAGATTTGAAAATGAGTATAAATGAAGAGAAAAAGTTTCTATATTCGATTCTTGAAAATATCACAGAGGAAAGAAAAAAATTAACTAATGCTTATTTGGATATCGTTAATAAAATTACAGAGCTAGAAAAAGAGTCTAGAAGTTATAGAGAACAGAGTGAGACGAAAGACGCTGTAGAAAAAGTTCAGAATATAGAATTTAAAAAAGAAGCTAAGACACCAAGCATAATGATTGAAGAGATAGTAGAGGCTGAGCCTGTTGAGGTTACTAAGAAAGAAGATGTGAGAACCTTAGCAGAAATAATAGAAGAACATAATAGAATGCGTGGAGAATCAGACGATAAGCCAGATGAATTATCAGAGAGTAAAATACCAAAAGAAGAAATAGAAAGAGAAAAAGATAAACTACCTAGAAAGTCTCCGTATTTGAATATTGATAAAGTGAATGGATTGATATCTCAGATATTAAAAGAAAAGGGCTCTCCTATGCATGTAAAGGAGATATTTGCTAAATTAAATTCTATGCTAGATAACGATGTTAATATTCAGAATCTACGCAATAACATTCTTCCTAGAGTGTGTAAGAGTAATCCTAAAATAGAAAGAGCATTGCGTGGTTATTATCAATATAATTATAATGGATAAAATTACACTTTTATCTATAAAGTTACCCCCTCTAAATTACCTTATTAGAGGGGGTTTTATTTTTTGTATTCTATGTATTTTTGTCCTTCTTAACCCTTTTCTTAACCGTAGTAGGCTTTTTAGGTTTCTTAGGCTTTTCTTCTTTAGGTTCTCGCATTGCAACAATATCAGACCAAACTGGCTTATCCCACTGAATAAGATCGTGCTCTATCAGACAAGTCAAGCAAACTGCAAAACTATCACTCTCGTCATCATTCCTAAAAGTTATATCATTATATTTTGTTTTTATTGAATTTGCTACGTCTTCTTTCGTAGCATTGCCGTGGACTATTTTTAATTTTACTTCTTTTGGTGCATATAAGAATTGTGGCACATCCCATAATAGATGTTGTATTACTCCTGTAGCTTTCGCTATTGCTTGAGTCTCCATAGGGAATCGGCTAAACATCCTCTCAATAGACACGACATAAGGAGGATATTTTTCTATGATGTCGCTCATCCATAAAGATATCATATGAAGCTTTAACGCATTTAGGTGTAGGTTTTTATGTTCTTTCGTAGCGTATATTTTCTCAGTATTAAAACTGTCAACAAAGACAAATTCTTTCTTTTCTAGATCGTATATGGTTACTCCTGTATCCTTTAAGGATATGTCTAAACCATATAGAAATTTACCTTTAGTCATTTCTTACTTTTTATCTTCTTTTGCTTTGTTGTTGTGGCATGAGAGATGAAATAATTCCTCATCTTTTTCTACGAATAAATTATCTTCATATATGTTTTCTTCACAATAAGGGCATACACATAATACTTCTTTTTTAACGAATGTGTGGATGCGGTTCTTTACATTTTTATCTTTCATAATCAAAATCCTCTCTATAAACGCAAATAAACTAGGCAGTAATTTCTACCACCTAGATTTATTATATCATAATCTTTTGCTAATGTCAAGTTATTCAACACTTACATTTCTGTGCTCACATGTTGACGTTGTGGACTACTTCTAATTATCTTAGCTTTTGTCAGATGCCACTCTAAAACATTAGGATTTCTCTTCCATTTATTATCTTCCATTTTCCATCCTTCTTGCTGTTCGATATCTACTACTTGTATAACATCTCCAACATACAACATCGGCTCGTCATCTTTCCAGAATTGCTTCTTGTTAATTTTAACGGTAAACTCTTCGCCTGTCTTAATCTTGTAAAGTAATACTTTTGGTGTGTACTTCTTATCAATCTCCATAACTAAAGCGTAAGAAGGACTTACAGAATCCCATACAGAAACAGCGTAACCTAAGTTTTCTTTTTCAAATGCAATCTGTTCGTACAATTCGATCTTACGTGGAGGATTATTTTTCACTGCAATTTCATATTCACGAAGATTCTCAAGACGTTGTGCCTTAGAAGCATCAGAAAGTTTGTTATCGTATTTCAATGGTCGTTTGATTGTCTTAGGCGTTTTTCTTACTTCGCCTGTTCTTTTCATAACCTTAGTTTCGATTATTTCTTTATCTGCAAACTCTGGATACAATTCGAAATTCGCTTTTCTAGGCTTGCCGTTTTCATCATCCTTTGCAACCATTGTTGTATAGATTTCTAACAAAGCTTCTCTAGTTCCAAATTCCTTGAAGAAGTCTAATCGTATTAAAATTTCCATTTGCTTAGTGTTGGCGGATGTTTGCAATATGTCTACCAATAGACCAACCCAATCATTTCTATCATAGTAATTTTTAGATAGTTCAAATAGCTCTTCTGCAACTTTCGCACTAATAAATTTAATAGATGAGATACCTTTATAGATGTTGTTATTATCTCTGTTGAAGCTATAATACGCTCTAGACTGACCAAATTGAATAGGCTTAATTTCAATACCTCTCATTTTAGCGTAACTGATAATCTCAGATGTCTTCTCCTTGTCTCCCTCTTGCAAGTTAAGATAAGAAGATAAAAATTCTAATGGATAGTAATATCGTAACCAAGCACCAATATATCCAATGTAACTATAAGGTTGTGAATGATTGATAGAGAATCCATAACGACTAGCATCATCGATAACCTGTAAGAAAGATTCTAAGATTTGTAATGCGTGTTCCTCAGATTCATCATACACTTCTTTCATGAAGCTAATAAATCCTTCACGTACTTTAGGTAAGTATTGCTCAGTACCTTCTTTCTTAGAAAGCCCTCGTCTCACCGTATCAGAATCCGCTCCAGTGTGTTTACAGAAATCAGTCAAGAATAACATGATTTGTTCTTGATATATTAAATAACCCAAAGTAGGTTTTAAAGAATCATTAAGTGCGTGATGTCCATTGTCTTTAAATATACCCTTTGCTAATTCATATCTGTACGATGCTCCAGAAGGTCGGATAGCTCCATTAGCCATAGACAATAAATCAATATAATCAACATCGCCTACGTTGTTCTTAATGTAGTCAAGAGTTTCATCGCTAAACAACTGTTTTAGATAATTGAATCCCAAATCACTCTCAAATTGGAATATACCTAATGTCGATTCACGCAACGACTTCCAAACTTTTTCATCGCTTATATCGATATTGTCTGGTGTCAATCGAGTTATTCCTGCCTTTTTGCAAGTTTCGTTTATTAACTCGATATTATCTAATCCTAAGATATCTAGCTTTACATAATTCTGACCATCCAATTCTTTCATATTTACAGATGTTACACGATATTTACTTTCTTTTGTATACAGAGTAGATACATTAGTGTCTAAGTCAATAGGAGATACTACGAATCCACTAGGATGACTACCCATAGACTCTATAACGCCACTCAACAAATCAACATATTCAAACATTTCTGGATACTTTTCTCTAAACTTCTTGTCAATGTGGTCTTTTCCGTTGAATGTCTCTACTGATTTAGCTATAGTATCTACTACATCTAACGGCATGTCCATCCCTTTACCAACTAATCGTATTGATCCTTTTAGGGCTTTTGTATTGAAAGTGATAATCTCTGCAAAATCTATTCCTTCTAAAGTTGACAAATAATCTATAACCTCTTGTCTACGAGTTGGAGGGAAATCTATATCAATATCCGCTAATGAAATTCTGTCTGGATTCAAGAATCGGAAGAAGTTTAGTTTATGCTTAATAGAGTCCATTTCTGTGATTCCTAAAACATATGCTATTAAACTACCATTCACAGAGCCACGACCATACCCTTGATAAATATCTTTTGAATGACACCAGTCAATGATATTCTTTTGTAATAACATATAATCTACTGTATCTAATTTTACGTATGTATCAAATTCTTCTTTTATTCTGTTGAAGTATTCCTTCTTTTTGTCAGCAGGAAATTTATTAATTCCACGTTTTACAACGCCTTCATTAATCATTTCTTGAAACACTTCTAGTGGCTTGTCGTACATCTTTGGATACTTAGGAGTTCCATCTAAAGTGAACTCTTCAACCATGTCAGCCATTACGTTCGTATTATGTATAGCTTCTAAATATATATGTCTTGGTAGAGCACCCTGCTTTTCAAACATATCAACTAGCTCTGGATATGATTTAAAAGTTAAATCAAAAACATCTTCATCGCCATAACTAGCACCTTTAGACTTCAAGTACAACTGTCGTGCTCTTGCATGTTCTCTATTAAGAGAGTGAGTATCTGTCCCTGCAATCAGAGGAATATTTAACTCTTTAGACAATCTCATCAACATCTGATTGAATTGCACTTGCTCTGGATGACTATGGTATTGCACTTCAAAAAACATACGATGCTTATTTCTAGCCATCCAATTTAATAAATCTTCCAACTCTCTCTTAGCATTCTTATCTTTTACTCCAAATTCTCCATATGCTCTATTCTGTAGTCTCCACAAAGGAGAGGCTAAGCAAGCGGATGTCATAAGTATGTTATCTGAGGTATTTTTAAGCTCATCAAATGTCATCCGTGGATTATAGTAATAGTGACCATCTTTCTTAAAAGAGTCAGAAGTCATTTTGTTTAATTCCATTACACCGTCATAGTTTTTAGCTAACAACATGTAATGGAAATTATCTCTTTCTAATATTAGCTTTCCTGTTTCTTCGCCAAACTCATCTCGCTCTTTGTCGATTTTTTGAGTTAAGTAAATCTCATTAGCGTGGATGTATTTCATTCCACGCTTTTCAGTATCCTTCTTCTTATTAATCCAGTTCATTACACTACCATGTTCACTTATTGCGAAAGCAGTCATACCTAATTCTTGAGCTTTATCTAGGTAGTCTGTGTATTTTGTAATTGAATCTGCACCTGTACCTGCGGTAAGATTCGACAAATCACTATGGTCATGATATAATACGTAGTTATCCGTCACTTACTCATCAACTCCAGTTTTTGAATTTCTTTCATTCGTTTTATGACAATCTCTTTGCTGTCTAAGTACTCCTTATCTCCGAAAGCATCGTGAAGCATGTTTAAATCATTTATAACATCTAAACATTCATCGATAGTTTTAAATGTGGTGTAATCGACAATGCTCTTGTCTATTTTAGACTCATGAAAATCTCTGCTATCATTAGCAATTCTTACGAAGTCTGGCACACCATACAATCCCATATCTTCTCTATCTTTCTTAATGATATGATGAAGCATTTCATTATTGACACTACCTAATCTTGAATGGATAGCTAGTTCATCATATTTTACAATCTCAAAACTCGCATCTTCTTGTACTGGATATATCTGCATAATCTCATAATCCTTATCTTCTGCGACTTCATCAGTTAGAAATTCTTGATACTCAAGGAAATCAACAACCATAAAGATTTGAGTTCCGCCCACTTTTTTCAAGTAGACGGCATCTCCTATGTTAAACCAATTCATAATAGCACCCTCCTTAATTTTATTGTTAAATTAATTATACCACATAACATCAAATAAGTCAACGGTTTATACTATTATTAGTTGCTATTGTAACTTTGTTAAAAACTATGTAATTGAATTAAATTCTTATAACAACTAAAACATACTGATTCATACTTTTGTTCTTTATTTTCAAAGTCTTCCACATTCACAGATTCGCCATCTTTTTGAATTTCTCCGTTTAGATATAGAGTGTGATGTGTGGCATAATTATTACAATGATCGCATGACATATCTAAAGTAGTCAATCTAAAACCGCACTCCATAGCTCTTCTAACAGGTTCAAACATCTTGCCATTATAAGACATCATAAGTCCATAAGCGTAGATGTCAACATTGAAAGATATAGATATTTCAGCAATCATCTCTACCTGTTCTACTGTAAAGAATTGTAATTCATCTATTAGTATTACATCTGGACTTTCAATCAATGTTGCTTCAAACATAATAACTCCATCGTCATCTTTTGGCACTACGATAGCAGGTCTTTTAATTGGCAAAGCCCTAGAGACAACGTTAGCACCATCTCTAGTGTCTGTTTCTGGTTTGAATGTCAATACTTTTTTACCTTGTTCGTCTAGTAGATAACCTTTCATAATTAACTGTGCCGACTTTGCCGATTTCATAGTTCCTAATATTAAATCTCTAACTCTCAAATCTCTAGACATAATAACTCTCCTTGTTTATAGAATTTCTTCAATAAAAAATTCAACATTCTTCTTAGCTTCTCGATTATACCAATCCAATGCAAACGGTTCGTATTTAATCTTATGAATCTTTATTAGCTCTGTCATGTCTAATATTGGATTCAAGTTATACAATTCAAGAGCAAATTCTTCCGCATATTTCAAAGCCTCTTCCTTACTGTCGAATTGCATATTTTTAACTTCATTAATTTTATAATTATCCGTCTTAATGCTCGCATAGATATTAAATCTTCTACCCTTTGCAATTCCAGTATACTCCGCCATTAAATCTTCAAAAGCCTCTACTAGTAGTGAGTTAATATCATTACCATATTTGCACCGTTCTTTGTTGATAGAGAATGACGGATCGAAAATCACATTAGTATATGTAAGCTCATTAATAAATTGAGAGTAGTCATGTAATGTTAAGTCTCTCATTTCTAAGACCAACATAGTGTTGTCGATTCGCTTAACCATCAATTCATCTTCTTCCGTCAGTGGTTCTAATAATAAATGCTCTTCGATTGCTCTCTCTACAGCATGTTCAATAGCCGAAAATTCTTTTAACAATTTCTTTAATGGTGTTGGACAGTCGCCTACATAAGCTTCTGTAAAATCGTGCTTAAACCAATGTAATTTTTGTAAAGTTGTATATCCTAGTTTTTCAGCTAATTTCAATCCTAAATAAGTATGTTCTCCAACGCTATAAGGTCTAATAGAATGTCCTAAAAATCTATTAATATTAGGCAAAGAGTGTAGAATATCTGGAATATGAATACTGTCTTTTTTAATGTTTAAATAATCAAAGTTTCTTCCTGTGTTCGTTACTAACATAACATCACTCCTAAATAAGTTTATAATTTATTATATCATTATTTTTTACTTTTGTCAATAAAAAAATGATAGATTTCTCTATCATTTTTTAGTTTTTATTAAATTGCTTCTAAGCTTTCTGACAACTTTTCGTATTCTTCTTCTGTAATAATATCATACTTCTTTTCTGGCTTTAACATGATATCGTCAGCCACACCAAGGAGTACTGCTTTCTTTCCAGAGAAGAAGAAGTCTCTTTTTTCTTTACGTATTTTAGCCATATGTTCAGCATTAATTTTAGTCTTATCTAAGAATATACTGTCGTACATTTCTTGAAGAATATTAGCCTCCTTAATGCCGTCTTCATGGTCTTTGATATGACCTTCATTGCCATAGGCTACAGAGTGATACATAAATCTACAGAATCGATGTGCAATTCTAACGTCTCCAGAGATAAAGATCGCCAAAGCCATAGATGCTACAACTCCTAAACCGTAAGTGATAATAGGAGTGTCTGACATTTCCATAGCACCAATAATGGCATTTCCTGCCGTAGCAGAACCGCCTCCACTATTGATAAACATTTCGATAGGCTTTGGTTCGTAAGTATTGATTACAGACATTTGTTCATCGTAATCATTAATTGCAGTAATAATGCTTACAATTTCTCCTGCCAAGTTATCTGTAATTTGCTCTGAAATAATTATTTTTCTACTAAACTCTTGTGCTTCGACCATATGGCGACACCTCTTCTTTTATGATTTTACCAACTTTTCAACTCTTTCATATGTTGCAATTGTAAAAGAGTACTTGTGTGATTTGTTAGCCTTATTGGGCTTTACGTTGGTCAACTTCCAATCTTGTACCCCAAAATTGGGGAAGTAAGTAGTCGCTTTGTTACTTGCGTTATGTACATGTGTTAATATTAACTTTTCAGCATATGGAATAAATTGACGATATACTTCACCGCCACCTATTACATAAACATCTTCTGTTAAAGCTTTTGATAAAACTTCCTCTATAGAGTTAATTATTGTAACTCCATCGATACTTAAAAGAGGATCTCTAGTCAACACATAGTTATCTCGATCTTTTAGAGGTTTCTTTTTTAATGAGTCATATGTCTTTCTTCCCATAACAACCGTATGACCTTTTGTTGTCTTTGTAAAGTGAGCCATATCTTTAGGTAGATTGTATAGTAAATTACCTTTTTCATCTCCGATACCGTTATTAGTATCAGTCATTGCAATTAAAATAATTGGCATTAATCCGTCTCTCCTTCTTCGTACTCTATAGTGAAGCTTTCTCCTTTTTTACCTGCCTCCCAAGCCATACGTAATATCTCTGGAATGTCGTAGCAGTCTGAGAAGTTCTCTGACAGAGTATTATCTTCTGGAAATTCAGAGTTATGCACGCTGAATTTAGTTGCATCGTTAATAGTAATTTCTAATACCTCATGCAAACCATTGCAACTGTTCTCTCTTAATACTGTTACTCTCATATCTGTTTCCTCCTGTTGTTAAATTCCTAGTTCAAATTTCAATTGTGGAATACTAGGCTTATAGTCAATTAATTCGAAGTCATCTACGGTTATTTCATAAAAGTTAGTGCCGTCTGGTACATTCAACTTAAAAGTAGTTTGCATGTCAGAAGGCGTTCTTTTAATTAACTCTTTAGCTTGTTCAAGATGTCTTGAATATACATGAAGATTTTGTACAAAGTGAGAAAACACTCCTACTTGATATCCACAATGTTTTGCTACCATCATCATAAATGCTACATATTGCATTTTATTAATGTGACCTGCTACCAAATAGTCAGAAGATCGTTGAATCAAAGTCATGTCAAGAAACATAATTCCATTCACTTTTCTAACAGAGAATAAAGTAAGAAAAGCACATGGTAGCAATCCGTCTGTTTCACTAAAGTTATCTTCTTGCCATAATGATATAATATGTCGTCTGCTATATGGATCTTTTACAAGGTTAGTTAGCAACTTGTTCATTAAGTCATATCTATCAACAGTTGCTCCATATCGAAGACCAATAGTATCGTCCTTTTCCTCACCATCTCCAACTTCCCATTCTCTCCACCACATGATGCCGTATTCCCCTTCTAGTCTTGACAGGTTGGAAGTTTGGTCTTGATAAATCCATCTAATCTCGTTGATGCCGTTTTTGATAGCAATCTTTCTTAAGCTAGTTAGAGGCATTTCACCTTTGCTTAAATCATATTTCTCAAACACTTGCGTTATGTATACTGAATGTGCAGGCTCTCCGTCACTTTCATATCGAGGGCGTGGGTTTTCGTCCCAACACCCATTTTCTAAGATTTCTCTGATATTCTCTTTGAATAAATCATCTGCTTTTTTCATTTAATTTAACTCCTTATTTCTTGCTGTTTTTACTCCAATGTTCAAGAGTTTCTTTTATGCTATCTTTTTTCTCTCCAGTCTTAATCAATGGTCGTTTAGCTAAAATAACAAGACTCTTAATCGCTCCAAGTCCTCCAAATAAGAAATAATATCCTAATGTATTAAGAGCAACTCCAAATAATTGTGCCATTCCTGCTATTACTACTCCTTGAAAACCAAACAAACTTAAAATCCATCCACCTAATAAACTAAATGCGATTGAAAACATATTATCATTCTCCTTTTATTTTAATTTAATTTTATATACAGTTACACTTCTATCAGTAAATTGACATTTCTTTTTGCCAACAGTTTCTACTAGTCCACTAGAGATTAATTCATTGAGTCTAGGGTGTACGCTATTTCTCTCATTGAATGCCACTAATCCTTGATTGTATAGTGCTACAGAAAGCTCTTTAGCGGTTGCTCCATTGTTGTAATTAGCAAGACTTTCATATACTAGCTTTTGTCTATCTCCTAAGAAAGTATATTCGTTTGACTTCTTGACCTTATCAACAATCTTCTTACTTATTTGACTTATATCAAAATTAGGTAAGATTTTAGAAATATCCATATCGTCATCTCCTATTCTATGTATTCAAAATTTATTCGTAAAACATAACCTTTGCCATCTTCACCTTCATAATATTCATGCTCTGAATCACAAGACATGCAGAATGTAGTAAATTCATCCACTAAGTTATTCTTTCTACTTCCACAACTAGGACATATATCAAGAGTAAACTCGCCATCAATCCTAGTATAAACACTCTCTTCACTAGGTTTCTCCTTGATGGCTTGACCAAATTTAACACATGCTTTTTTAACTGTATTTGCATTAATATTTAACTCTCTTGCAATGTCGCTTCTAGAAGCACCGTTGATATCACGCTCTGCTACAATCTTTTTAAATTCATCGTTGAAGGTATTCTTTGTACGACTTTCATCTTTATATTTTAGCAACTCTTCTATTACGTTATCTTCGCTCAGCCCAAGCATTTCAGAAATAACTTGTATTGAGTCTCCGCTAGAGTAAGATTCTAAAATTCTATCTAATGTCATAACTGTTGCAACCTTCCTGTATGATTATTGCTTAGATTTATATAAATCACTCGCCATCTTTGAAACTACTTTCATATCAGTCTTTCCTTTTAATTTACTTGACAATTCTTTAATAGCATCTCCGATTTTACCATTAGATGCAATAATAGAATCAACAACCTGTTTTACAATTTCAGAAGCTTCTTCTAATGTAAGTTGCTTTGGCAAGTAAGAGAATAGCAATTCTTTCTCTGCGTTTTGGCTTTCTACGCTACGACCTACCGCAACATATGATTCGATCTCTTTATCTAATTCTTTGATACTCTTAGAGATAACAGATTCAACTTGTTCATTAGTCAAAGTGGATTTGTTTGCAATCTGTTCTTTCTCAATCTTAGCTAAAAGTAATTGCAATGTAGCACGTTTAGCCTTGTCTCCACTCTTCATAGCCTCAATACGATTTTGTTTAATTTTTTCTAACAACATAACATCAAATCCTCTCGTTTAATATATACTAAGTATATCATTATTTTTTATGTTTGTCAACACTTTTTAAAAATTAAACACTTTATATTTTTCTATAAAGTGTTTAATAGTAATTACTTGAAATGAATTTTAACTTCTTCGATAATGCTAAACTCTAACTCTTCTGTTTTTCGCTCTAATCGTTTTCCGATTAAGAATACGTCAATCAAAGCCCAGATTCCAAGACCTCCAAGAGTTAGAAGTTGTCCTATGCCAACTCCAACATCGCCTAAGTAGAATCGATGTCCTCCAAATATTCCTAAAAACCACCAAAGCAGATACATTACAACTTTGTTCTTCTGTTTCTTTTCTAGTTCACTCTGCACAATAGATAATTGCTCAGAAGACAGTTGTCTTTTTAAGAAAATATTATGACTCATAATAAAGACCTCGTTTCTATATGTTTTTTTACTACATTAATAGAATATCATAATCTTTATCTTTTGTCAACTATTATTTAATCTTTTTACCATCTTTAAATCGTTGGATGTTGCTAGGTTTTTCTAGGGTAGCCATATGTTGTACAATCTTTACTTTAAGCAACATTAACTCATCGGTTTCTTTGTCTTTATTAATATAAAGACTAGGGTGACGGTCTTTCATCTTATAGTTTAATGAAATGCTACCGTCAATTAAGTCTCTGAGAGTCTCTAGTTCATAAAATGTAAAACTGTTTAAGTCTATCATGTATCCACCTCTTATGATATTATCCGTGTAGGATTTGTCGAATCTCAGCAAGCGATTGGTCACGCTTTAACTCACCATCTTCAAATACTGTTTCAAGAAGATTAACAAACGATTTCTCCAATTTTGCTTCTGATTCTTTAGTAAGACCATCTTGGAAGACAATATTAGCACCTGTAGTCTTGGTGACAAATACTCGCCCACGCTGACTACGCTTAGTGCCATCATCAGTCTTAGGGTCTTTAAACAGTAATTTCTCTTCGCCATTTACCTGTGTCCATGTAGCTTTGATCGCCTGTCCCCAAGTATCTCTAGTTACGTATTGGTAAGTATAACTTCCGATACCTAGTACAATATTGGTTGATGCAAATCCTTTAGCTTCTAATCTACTCATAATTGTTTCAGCACGCTCTAGAGTAATAGAATCTCCATAGATTGCACCAATATGAGGGTCTAGTAATTTATATCCTTTATCAGTGATTATACCACCAAAGATATCCCACAATGCTTCAATCAAACCTTTTCTTTCTAATTCAGTTTCAGCATTTGGACTACCGCAAATGATATCCTCTGGTGTTCCACTATCTGGTCGAATAACAATTCGTCCATCACGATTCATAATTTCATTTTTAAGTCGTGGAAGGGTTTCTCCGATTACTTTCCAGAAGTCATAAGTATCGGATACGATAGATAAGAATCCGCTTGGCACTCTATTTAAAAGATGTTTATAAGCATCATACTCATCTCGCTCGCCATCCGCAAGAGTTAATGAAGACATGATAGAATGCTCTGTAGCAACAATACTAACGCCTACAATTTCTTTCTCAACATCTGCATTGTAATAGTTTTCAAGATAAGAAATAGAAGGAATGCTATCAGTACCATAAGATGATAATAAGTGACCTGCTCCACTAGACATTGCAGACTCTAAAGAAGACATTCCACGCATACTGAAATCATGTGCTTGAAACTCTACTCCATCTGTATTACCAACTGTTTTCATAGCATACTCATTTAATATTTTACGATATTGATATGCAGTAGTGGCAGATGTAATCGGCAACCAAACCTCGGTAGAAATTAAAGTCTCTAAATAGTTTGTAAGCCAGAAAAAGTTATTATGAGTATTTTCGATTGTTAATACAGGCACTTTGACTGGTGAAAGAGTTCCCTCTTTTAAAGCTTTGAGTCGGATAGGTAAATATCCTAAATCATGCAATTCAGCAATATGAGAAGCATCTGGATTCTCTACTCCTAAAGCATACTTGATAATTCGTACATACTCAGCGATCACATCCGCTTTTGGTCTACTAAAGAAGTATTCGTTGAAGTAGTTGATTAAATATTTCTTAACGAATCCTTGAATACCAAATACCACAACTTTATTTGCAATTGGGAAGTATTTATTACTTCGTGGTGTTAGTGTACTATAAATTCGTTCTGTTCCATTGGGGTATAAATCCTTATGTCCGACCTTATAGAAATCGCAGAGTAATGTTGGTGGTACTAAGAATTTTTCTGTTGTTTTTTTCATATTTGTAATCTCCCTTTTGTTTGTTTTTAGTTTTTATAATTTTATATTATCCGTTTAATACTTCTTCGATATTATAGATTTGTAATTGCTCTTTAAATTTAGCATTCTCCCAATTTCCTTGCTCTGTTAAAATCGTGTCTGTTGTGAATACTTTATCAACATGGTCAAATAGCTCACCTTTGAAGATACTGTTTTCAGCATGTGCCACTAGTAAATAGATTTTCTCAAAACCTTCCGCACGTAAGCGTTTAGCACTATGTACAAAAGTTCCTCCATAAGACGATAAATCATCAACAATTATAGCAGTTTTTCCTTGCTTGTCTTTGTTTCCAATTAAATCTAATCCTTGGATTTCACCTGTTTTAAAATCTCTTACCTTATGACCAATTAAAACATTGTCTGTCTTCATATTTTTATACCTCCGTGATGCACCTAAATCTGGAAACATGATATAATCTTTCTCTATATCAAATCCAACCTCTTCCATCACTTTAGGCAATAAGTCAAAGTTGATAAATTTAGATTCAACGTTATTTAGTAAAGCAGGAGTAACGTCAGAATGAGGTTCAATAACTACGACCTTACTAAAATTCATTTCGTTAATGAAATTAGACACATACTTTAACGTAAACGGAGATCCCTCTTCACTTCTATCCATTCGACTATAAGGCATGTAATAGATTGTCAGTTTAACTGCATCTATTCCAAAGAATGAATCTAGATAATTTTTTACAAACCGTAGTTTAATCAAATCTGAATCGTCTTCGAATTTGAAATGTATCTTTGGAAACATTAGCGGAATACCTTTTTCAATACTGTCATGTACTAATTTTGTTTCTCCGTTTGGAAATTTCTCGAATACAACTTCTTTACCGTTTACTTTAATCATTTGTCTTACCTCCGTCTTTTAATTTATTCCCCACTGATATCAAAGCCCACGATAATAAAACTATAATAATACTACTAGTAATCATCGTTAGTATTAATGGTGTAAGCATTCCTGCAATTGCAAATATTAAAATTTCTAAAGCATATATAAAAGCTAAAGTTGGATAGAAGTGCTTTGAATTAATGACCTTATAAAGTTTTTTAATAAATTTCATTGTCACCATCTCCTTTTCTATATACTTAGTATATCATTATATTTTGTTTTTGTCAACAGTTTATTTACTTCTTTTAAATAACTTTTTAAACCATGATTGAGATTCTTTTTCTATCATTTCTTCTACTTCTACTTCCATTCGTTCTTTATGCTCTCGATAAGCTCTCTCCGCAATCTCCTTGCTCTTCTCTGTTTTATCATCTATAATTCTTTCGATAATATGAGAAGTAGAGTATATGAATAGATTCTCAGTAGTCCTAATACGCTTTGTAATTGTAACATGCTCATCTATTTCATTAATATATATACTATCTCCCACTTCCATTATAGGCAGTGTTAATATTCCTTCCCATAACTTTTCTTCTCCTACTATATTGTCATATTCATAGATGCGAGAATCTGCATTATAATCATAACAACGATGGTAATTCATGTGTGACATAAAAAACATACCACTATATCTTCCATATTCGTACATCTTCCTTACTTTCATACCATTTATTATTGAATTATATGTTTGATTCATTTTGTTTCCTCCTGTATAAAATTCCTATTTTATCAAGTATTCTACATGCTTAAAATCACCTCAAAAGAGATGATTTTAATTTTCGTAAATTACCTGTTTTAGCTTAAACCATATCATACAATCGAAATCTGATAAATAATGAGATTTATCTAGGTCATCTACTATGTATTGTCCATCATTGTTTTCATATACAAAATATTCTTTTCCGCTTGTTATGTTTACTGGATTACTACAGTTTAGGACAGCTATTAAAATATGATTAGTTTTGTTTCTTTCATATTCTTCCATTTTCTTTGCCTGCCCAATTATCCAAGACAATAAATCATAATCCTCTGTAGAGAAGTATACTGGACTGTCGAGCGTATAGGCGAATTTAATATAATCTAAAAATAATTCGGCATCTTTAATCTTATCGATATTATTCTTCATAATCTCAACTCCTTATATACACTATATCATTATTATACTTTCTTGTCAACAACCAAATCATCTCCTATTTTATCGGCTTTGTAAAAATAAAATATCCTTTAGTTGAATTATTGCTTGACAAATTTGGATCTGATTCTACGTCTAAGATCTCTAAGTCGGTATTTTCATTTAAAAACGTCTTATAACTTTTAGGAAAGTCCATATTAGAATCTCCTCGTTCTATATAATAAAGATTACCATCTATCAAGGTAGTGTATGCGGATATAGAATTTTCACCAACGTTGTCTACATTAGTATACGGTTCGCCTTGACATCCAATTAACATAAATGCAGAAATCATTGTAATTGCTATAAGTTTTTTCATCTAGTCATCTCCTATTTTAAAAATAGTCTCTTTATTAAATTTAAGTCTTTATTTAATTCGCTTCTAATTCTAGTCAGTCTTCCGCAAAATTCACTATTAGTTAATACAGTTTTACTAGGGTCTTTCTTGCCCATTGAATGCGTTAGAGTTGCTTTGCCTGTGGCTAATAGAGCTTTGCAAAACTTATCGTTCTTAGCCAGTCGATCAAACGCTTTATCTAAGAGTTCTTGATAACGATCACTGTGACGGTCAATTTCTTCGCCCTTCCAGTATAATGTCTGAGTACGATACCAATTCTTTTTCTTGCCTTTAAACTTGGCTTGCTTGCCAACCAACGTGCAAACGTGTATTTGCATTTCTGGATTAGAATATTTTAATGATTGCAAAAAACCTTCCATTGAAGCACATTGAACTCCATCAATCTCAAAATTATGAGGTGAAAAGTTGCTAAGTGCTGATTCTGGATATCCATTACCGCTACCTATGTCCATATTTATCTCTCCTTTATAGTTCATCCTTTTAATGATTTTAAGAAATCTATGTCATCCTCTATCTTTTTTAACTCTGATTTTTTCAAAGTCAATTCTTCGTCTAATTTTTTTAATCTATCAAATTCAAGAGTCCATCTCCAAACGTCATTTTTTATATAACGCCTAATCATAACTCCTTTAAGCCATACTTGTAGGTATAAAACTTTATAAGGTAAATCGATATTAATATTAAAAGCAAACACTTTATCTTGCCCTGCATATAATGTATCTTGCTCTTTTTTGTCTATTTTTGTTCCGATTACAACATATGTTTCTTCCATTATTATCACTCACCTTTTATTTTTGTTAAAGATTCTACCTTGCATAAATCCCAATACGTATACAAACACTGAATATAAGACGAATACAATCACTGGAAGTGCAACCATAAGTTCTTCCTCTCTATGTAATTAGTTTTTATAAATCTATAATCTAGTTAAATCGAAAGGAGTAGCTTCTCTTTGTGCTATGATAGCAAATAACTCCTGTTCATGACTGTCATTAAGACATTGGTATGTTGCAATACTTTTAACCATCTTCATTCCAAAAACATTTATAAATTCTCTTTTGCTATTCCAATAAATGCCTTTATCACCGCATCTAGGACATTTGTTTTCGTTCACACGCCAAACGGTTAAATCCATTACATCATCTCCAATTCATAAAATTCAGTTTTTATCTAATTGTCATTCTTTCAATGTGAAAAGGATAAGTACCTTCTGAGTATTCTGCACAAGTTTCACAATCGAAACAATTAACTTTAAAGCCTAAAGGTTTTAGCTTTTCGTTAATGTAGCTTTTTTCTTCTTCGGTTATGATTCGTTTAATACTTCCTTCAACAGTACAATTACTCTTTTCACTCATAGCTTCATCTAGAAAGCCTTGCAAAGCACTATCTAATTTCATATGTCCACCCCATTCATAAAATTGAGTTTTTATACATTTGTGTCTTTTATTCTAATTTTCAATATATCCAATGTATCTATAACTCCTTGTGCGAATCCTTCTCCCCATGCACCATCATAAGGGTCAACATCAATTAATTCTAGCAACTGTTTTCGTTGTTCTTCTGTAATCTGCATATTATCACCCTTTCATAAAAGTAAACTTTTATCTATCATAATCCTTTACGATTACTTCTGCTTCATCAAGCCATTCACTTATATCGCCATATGAATCGTGAGGAATATCGCCATGCGACCTTAAATCATCGACTTCATTTCTAATATTGTTGATTAATTTTAATAATTCACCTATCATATTGTCACCCTCCATAAAAGTAAATTTTTATCTATTGTTTCCATCTGTCTAATTCGTCTTGATAGTTAGAAATTACAGTATCGAAGCCATTCGACAATTTACCTATCACATCTTTACGATGAATATCTTCTGTCCAAATACACTTAGGAAACCAATACTTCCTAGGTTTGTACAACTTATATTTGTACATTGGCGTTATAGAATCTCCCCAAAATGACACCTTGATTATAAACCCTTTATATTCTTCTTTCATTGTCATCACTCCTGTTTAAAATTAAGATTTTATCAATGTGCAGGTACGAATTTATTACGGTTTAACTCTTCTATTTCCGCTTTCAATCTAGCTACTTCTTCATAATGCTCTTTGATTTCCCATAAGTGAGGTTCAATTGTAGTCTTTGCTGAATTGAAATATCCTGCATATCGTGGATATCTAATTCTTCCTTCTTTGAATAATGGGATGAAATGCTTTTCAGTTTCCATAGCTTGTCTAAGCTTTTTCTCTGGCGTAGCATCTCGTAGCGTTCCGAAATTGTGCTTTCTGTCAGAAGTCTTCAATAATAAAGCTCTTACATCTAATAAAATAGGCTGTAGATAAGCTACCATATTCTCATCTATCTTATAGTCAATTCCTTCTTTTTTAGTAACCAAGTCCACCATAACTGCAACATTGCTATTAAATTTATCTTCAATCATTCGATTAGTTACTCCGTAGATATCTTCTGGTGCATCGTGCAATAACATTCCAGTAAGAATATCTTGGTTTCTTATTCCATGATTGAATAAATCTTGCGTGGTGGCTACGAGATGATAGTAATAGTGAGTGCCGTTATGCCTTGAGAATCCTTTTTCCGTACACATCTCTTCTATCATCCAATCCAAAGCTCTTAGTGAATCATCATACCCTAAATTAGATAATGACCTTTCTAAATGTCTAACTAAACTTTCACTCATATTCTCGTCCTCCCCATTTGCTTATATCTTATTATATCATTATTAAAAGCTTTTGTCAACAGTTTTTAAATCTTTTCTAACATTTTAACATCTAATGTCTTTGGATGTAGATGGGTTATATTTCTCTGTCTTTTGACCGCATATTTTACAGTTCCCCAAGTGCCTCCATCTTTACCTTCATCCCATACTGCTATAACAAGCTTAGCATTGTCAACCATCCATTTGTCTCTCACATGCATACACCAAGGGGTATAAGGCTCGTCTGAAACATAATATACTAAGTCTGCTTGTTTTATTACTTTATGATAAACCTCTATATCGTTTTTATTCCATCTAGAATATTGCTCTGCACATGGAATGGCACAGACTAGCTTTATGTGAGGGTATTTTTCTTTTAACTTAAGTACAATCTGTGCAGACCAAATATCAACACCAATAGCCATGCCAGTTATAAACGTATCAATTCCTCTTCTTTCGATCTTATCAATGATTGTCTCTTTTAACTTCATAAGCATCTTAACATTTTCTGGATGGCGATAATCATAACTAGGAAATTTATCTGGTCTATGTCCAGTGAAGCACAGAGTTTTATCGAAATTCATATCATAAACTGTATGTAGCATATTATTCCTCCTATAGAAAATGGTAGTTCAATTATGAACTACCATTTTTGTTGTTTATAATTTTTCCTTTACAATGACATTATCTTTAATGCTATATACTTGCATTCTGTCTCCGCCTAGATTGAATAATCCATTGTTATCACTCTGTAGCAAGGTTGGCTTTATTACTTTTGCAACTAGATCTTCTCCATCTTTCATTGATAGTATAGATTTATCTATCAGAATGTGAGTGGCGTAAAGAGCCTTTGCACCCTTTCCAATTGGATTAGAAGTAACTGTACTACCGTCTTTAAACGAAGTATAACCAATGGTATCTTGATTAATCTCTCTTCCTTCATCTAATAAATCATTGACTACTCTATTAAACATAACTTGTCTAGAGACTGTATTTTGTAAGCTTCCATTATCTAAATAAAATATAGACACTCTTTTTACGCTCATTCTTATCTCTCCTTTATTCATAATTAATATCTTCAATACCCTTGTCTGTACGTATTGATTTGAAAACAGGAAATCTCAATGAAGGTAATTCTGTCTTTTCGTCTTTACTTTCCTCGAAGAATTGGACTTCAATAATCTTGCCAACAATTTCGCTTGGATTTGCAATAAATTGTCTACGTTGCTCCAGTGTAAAGCCAGAGCCAACGCCCACGGAATTGCCTTTGTACTCAACATTTACACGACCTAGCAACCCTTTGAATTGTCCGTCAATAGCTTCTTCTATATCTAGTACAAGTAAATCAGCAGTCTGCATAGTTTTTACTTTTTGCAAACCAACAATACGCTTATTCTCATAATATCCATTAGCAGTATTGACCATCAGACCTTCGTATCCATCTTTCTCAACTTGCTCTAACAGTGTTGGAATTACGGATTTATCTGTTCCTACGTATAACACAGGGAGAATGCTGATATTTTTAGTTGATTGAATAAATTTAGATATCATTGTATCTAAATTATATCTTCTCTCTTCGTAAGTCTTTTCTGATTTTCCATTTTGAAATTCTGAAATAGATAGATAGTCAAAGATATGAAATTTCAAACCCTTTTTATCTCCATCTTTTCTTACGACTTTTTGCGTAGCTCTGAATAATTCATCAGATGGAAGGTTGTTTATATTGAATAATAGCAACTCACCGTCATAAACACCATTTGGTAAATTGGCAAATTGCTCTTCTAACTCTACCATCCCCTCAACAGGCTGTCCTTTGCGACTGAAAAACTTAACAACACTATTGTCTACAATTGCAACACATCTGTTTCCATCTAGTTTGAGAGTAACGTAGAATTTTCCAGTAACTTTGTCAGATTTCTTAGCGAATGATTCAGCTAACATTACTGCAAAACTAGGGATAGTTCCTTTGCCATAAACTTTATTGACCGTCTTTTCTGAGATGCCTAGTTTTAAATCTTTTGTTACAAACTTCTTTACAAATGTTTGCAGTTCTTCGCTTTCAAGACCTTCTATGTATCGCTGAATCAATGCTATATCTTCATCCCTACCAGTGTTACTTACAGAAAGATGTTCAATAATATCGTCCAAACTTCGGATAGGATGATATTTTTCACTAATACCGCTAACATCTTTATTCATTTTCTTAGTTGAAATACCTGTGACTATGTATGGATTTAGCAAGAAGATAAGAGCTTCACGGAAATCCATGTCGCCCTTATTATTCTTAAGTATCTGTTCTTTTGCTAGTTTTCCGCTCTGATTCTCTAAGCTAGTCATTATATTATATATATTATGTATATTCATTATACCGAAGCTCCTTTTTTCGTTGGGCGAGTAATCAACTCATCTACTAAGCCTAATTCCAATGCTTCTTCTCCTGTAAAAAACCAATCTATCTTTCTATCTCTTAGTTCTAATAGCTTTCTTTTCTTAATATCTGTTTTATCAACTAGGAAATTATCTAACATTTCTTGAAGCCTAACACTCTCTTCAACGTGTTGAATTTCATCCATTAGCTTCCCATGATGCCCACTAGTTAATTGATGTTGCATAAACGTAGCCAATTTGTGTGCAAATCTCTTATGACCTGCGGAGAAAATAGTTAAACCCATGCTCATAGCTTTGCCATAACAATATGTATGTATTGGAGTTTCGCTAGTCTCAATCATGCCTACTAGAGCCATTCCGCTATAGCAACTTCCACCAAAAGAATCTATAATTATTTTAATTGGTTGACGAATATATCCAACAGTAATTTTGCTTTGTTTGTCATCGTAGTCATTGAATTTACGAATACCTATAATCACATCTTTTATTGACTCTGCTGAAATTTCTTTATTTAATAGAAACTCTCTATCTGGAAGCATGTTTGGATTAATGTTGTTGTTTGTCATGATTAATCTCTCCTTTTTCTTTAGTGAGACAGAGTATCTGCCTCACGTAGAAATTCTAATTTATTGTAGAAATCTTCTCCTACACGTTCTTTTAGCTTTTCTCTATTTGCATTGTCGTCTAATAGATACATATGGAATTGGATAAGTATAGATACATCTTCGATGAATCTATCTTCAAAGTTCATTTGCTTCAAGAAGTTTACGGCAATTTGAGATCCAACACACTCATGACCAATGAATTGTGCATGTCTCATTTCTTCGCCCTTTCGACTAATGAAAGTCTTGCAAAACTCCTTGCCGATATCATGTAGCAATGCAGTCCAAAGCATTAACTCTTTATCTTCGCCATCGTAGTTATCTAAAACATGTTTATAGACATAATAAATATGTCGGCTCACCGATAAGGTGTGCCATTTTGAATCTTGAGACAAATCGTAGATTTTAAAGAAGTCTTCAAAGTAGGAGGCTAGAAACTTCATCAAATCATATCCTTCTCTACCTAGTAAAACCGCTACTCGAATCGCATCTGTAAACTGTTTTGGCAAATCGGTTTCAATAATCTCGTCTGTGTATTCGAAGATGATATTATCCCAACCCTCAGACTTAATTGGAATTTGCATAGTTTTATACATTCGCTCGATAACATCAACTGGCACTTTTCTATCTCGACCATCATTACGAATAAGAATCTCTTCGTATGGAGTTGCAACGTAGATAGCAATCTTTTTTACTGACTTTGGAAGTTGCTTAAGCAATCCTTGTCTTTTCTTTCGTGAGATATTGGTAGCATCATAGATTACACTTCTACCATTCTTCAAAGATTCCTTAGTTCTAGTAGCCATAGTTGCAAATACTTCACCATTGATATCTTGTCTATTGACATCTCCTGTTAGCTCTTCTCTAATTGCATCGGAAGAGATGTAGTCGATATCATCTCTCCCTTTCATTAGATCTTCTGCAACAGTAGATTTACCACTTCCTGCAATTCCTACTAGCATAATAAATTTTGATTCATTCATGTTATCACTCCTATTCTGCAGATTCAGCTTCTTCCATATCTAAAACATCGTCAGATTTAATAATTCCTTCTAGTACTTTGAAGTTGAAGTTCTTATGTTTCAAAGCTGTGAATTTTTCTTTTCCTTCGATTCGCACAATGATACCTTCACGTAAATGTGTTTTGCCAATAGGGTCAACACCATCTTCATACTTAGCAACTCGTTCTAATAAATCGTTATTTGTTGTATATGTGAATCTGTCTAACTCTGGTGTATATTTAACTCCCATTTGCTCACAACGAATTTTTACTAAATCTGTCGGATACTCTACAACATATCCATCTTCGTTAGTCATAGTCATTCGGTAAGCATAGATGTCACTTTGTCCAACCGCACAACCATATGTGAATCGAGTTTTATCGCCATATTGTTTAATAAACTCTTTATCTCTAGTTTTCTTATTATCACATTCTGGCATAATCAAACCGCCATCTTCTGTATATCCTACTACTTCATAGAAAATAGTTTCGCCTTTTTTCAATTTTCCTTCAAACAAATCGTGCCACTGTTTACGAAATTGATTGCCACCATAAAATCCGCCATCAAAGCTCTCAAGATTTACTCTTCGAGTACCTGTGGCTAACTCCCACTTATTCTGTTTAGGTAACTTGATGCCAACTTTTTTCAACAAATCTCTTAATTTAGATGTCTCTTTTTTAATAGTATTAGTTGTACGCTGAGAAGTACCATGCATTTTTAAAGTAATTACACATTGGTCGCCTTCTTTAAATCTATTAGTATTGTAAGCTAGTTGTGCAGTATCAATGTGTTGCTCAAACAAAGGATACAAATTCTCTTTCTTTTTAGCATTACCCTTAGTGCTTACAGTACCACCTTTAGCTTTGCCTTTAGGTACGTATTTCTCACAGATTAAGACACCGTTGATAGTAGAGATATTATCTCCTTCTTTTAACTTTGTAACATCTGTAAATTTAGAAAGGCTATTTACTGATAAAAATAAACCATCAGATTTTTCTCCACGCAATTTAAGACTAGTAATATGACGCTTTTCTGGATCTAAATATCCACCTTCATTACTTCCGCTAATACGTACTAAGTTGTTCTCTGTTGCAAATTCTACACTCAACTTTCCGTCAGTTGGGAAGTACACTCCTAAATCTCCAACCTTAACATCTAATCCAACGATAACATCGTTCCCAAATAATGTAGCAACTTGTAATCGGTCTGCGTTAGAATGCTTTCTCAATTCTTTAACTGTTGTAACATATCCACAATAACTCATTCAACATCTCTCCCTTTTATATGTTTCTTCTCTACTTATATTATTATATCATTATATGTTGCACTTGTCAACAACTAATCTATTATTTTATTAATTTTGATAAATCTAATCTTCCTTTAATCATTTCTTTAATCTCATCATTAGATAATTCTATACCTTTTTTTCTGTAATAAGAGATTAATAACGCTATGCTACCTGCTACCAAAGGCGATGCCATACTTGTGCCATTCATAATAGCGTATTTACCATCTTTATACGTACTTAATACTTCTACAGATGGAGCTAGTACATCATATCCATAGTTAGAGAAATCCGCAACATTACCATCTAGGTCTAAGCCACCAACAGATATTACTTCATTCATAGAAGCAGGATATCTAGAAGGAGAATTTATGTCATTGCCAACCGCACAAACTATAGTAACACCTGCCTCATAAGCTTCTATTATTCTCTGTATTAATATCTGAGGGATATAATGTTGCACTCCTAGACTAATAGATAATACATCTGCTTTTAGATTAATCGCATGAGTGATGCCATCCATAACATTGCTAATACTACCATTTCCATCTTTGTCTAGCACTTTTATAGCATGTAGTTTAGCCATCGGTGCAACACCTGTACGCTTGCCAACTAACAATCCTGCAACATGAGTTCCATGACCAAGCTCGTCAGATACGTCAAGGCTCTTTTCTATCATATTGAATCTACTAATAACTCTATCGCTAATGTCTTTGTGATTTACATCTACACCTGTATCCATTGTTACTATTGTAACGCCTTCGCCCTTTGTTTTACTATGAGCTTTACTAACATTTATAAAGTCTAATGCCCAACTATTTTGATCCTTTTTTAATCTGTCCAATACTTCAACCCTGTTTAAGTCTCTCATTTAGTAGCTCTCTCTTCTTCTATTCTCTGTTTTGCCATGATTGTATCATGCTGATACTTTAGTACCTCTATTTCTTTTTTGCACTTAGGACAATACATAACAAATAGTTCTTCTAGGTCATAACCTACTCCAGAATCTATGTCCTTCTTATGTGTGGTAAGAAGGACATATTTGTGCTTGCAAAAATATCGTCTAAGTGTCATAATTATTCGTTCTCCTTAACTGTAACAGTTCCCTCAAACACTCCAAATACTGAATCCGCTTGGAATTTATATTCCTTTGGCTCATATCCTTCTTCCATAGGCTCTGTAAGATACCATATGGTATCATCTTTCCAAGTTATATTGATAAGTTTTTCGCCTTGTGGCAATTCTACATCATAATCTCCACCAAAGCTTTTAGCTCCTATTTGACTACATCCTGTTGCTAACAATGTTGATGCGATTAATAATGTTAATATAATTTTTTTCATATTATAATTCCTCCTTGGTTTCTAGTTCCGATTTTAATGGTGCTAGTACTCTTAATTCAGATTTAAGACTGTTGTAGATTGGCTTAAACATTGGGTCTAAAACTTTCCAATCTGGCTTAGTGCTCATGATAACCCCTAATAACACATTGACAGAAGAGTAATTAACAATCCTGCCGTGTTTCGCAATTTGAATAGCGAAATCTAGAATGCGGAGTGAATGGAATAAGCTCTTTAGACCAATATATACCTCTCCATCTCTAATCTTCTTTTTGCATTTGACATAACTATTAGAAGCCACTGCCGAAAACTTTCGTCTAAGCTTCTCTAAGTCAAGGTCAAAATGTATAAGATATCTATCATCTTCGCTCTGAAAAATACATTCTAAAATATGTACATCATGCTCTTTAATCATATCTATAAATAAAGGCTCGCTATATACTGTGTAATCGGAGTCCTCATTTCTTACGTTGTAAGAAAACTTCTCTTCTGATTTAACAACTACTATATAATCTCTGTCGGAATTTATCGTTCTAGTACGATATACAGATGAGCCATATTCATACAGTCGAATAATTGGCTCTGTAATTCTTTCTTTTTCAATAAATGTGCCGTTGGCGTTATTCATGTTTATCACTCCCTTACATTCTCTCTGATAAGTAATCATAAGCTTTTTTAAGCTTTTTAAAGTTGGCTTCTAGACCGCCAACATCTGGATGATGTATTTTAGAAAGCTTTCTATATGAAGACTTTAAATCACTAGCAGTAAATCCATCTTGAAGACTCATAAGCTTCATAGCATTAACTCTATTATTGTCTACTGTTCTTTGTTGCGTATAGCTTTGTTGTCGTTGGTTCTGTTGTTGTTTTTGTTGTTGCCGTTGATTATTAATATGATCTCTCAATAGTCTTTCAAACAACTCGTCCATCTCTCTTTGTTTACGCTCTTCATCCCATTTACGTAGTTGCTCTTCATACTCTCTCATTCTACGTTGTTCTGCTTTCTCATACTCGACATATTCTTCTTCCTTTTTCTTTCTGTCTCTTGTAATCTTGCTATCTCTAAGATAGAATACATATGATGTATTTAGTAAAATGACAGGAATAAATAGAAATAAATATACAATAAGACTAGGAAACATTATTAATGATGAGATTAAATATGCAAACATAAATATAAATGGCGTTAAATTAATATAGAAAGCAGTGTTATCATCCATAACATCTTCATATATCTTAGGACTTCTTCTTATTACGTTGTAGTAAAATCTGAAAAATGAAAAAATAGGTGATTCAAATTTCATTTGCGTTCACTCCTTCTATTCGTGTTTTAGTAAGCTCTTTATATACCAATGTAACTCTAATTCGATATTTGCCATTCGAATATTACGCTCCAGTAATTGTTCTACAGATTCTTTAATTGCTTCTTTTGCTTTGTTTAAGATTGCAATATCTTCTTCGTCTAAGATATGTTTTCCATCGATCATAATTTCACCTCATTTAACACATCCGTAAATATTGGTCTTGCCTTGTTTATCTACGATTATATATTCTCCGTCAATCTTTTCACAATCATTTCTATTATCTTTATGCGACATTGATGACGCTATTACTAAAGCGAATACTACCGCAAAACCAAATGCTATAACTAATCCCACAGACATATAAGTATAGTCAACAGGTGTTTTATTCTTTTCTTTCCATTCTTTTAACTCACGTTTTTTTCTCTTTTGATATTCATATCCGTCTAGCATTTATGTTTCACCGCCATCCTATAATTTTCAACTGTATAAAAGAGTCGTTTTATCAATTTTTAAGTACCATATAATTCGAATTATATGGTACTTAAAGTGTTAATTTTAATATTGTTTCGCAATATTAATCAATATATCAACAGTTTTTCCACTTTTACCTCGTACATTTTTTACAACATAATCAAACTCGCCCTTATTAGAAATTTCCTCATCATATGTAGAAATTCTTCTCAATGCTTTTTCTAAAGAGTCGCCACGCAACAACATATTAGCCATGCAATCCTCTTTGCTCATATGTAGGAAGATCCCTACTGCATCTGGATACAATCTTTTAATCTGACTATAGCCATTGTATTCTGCAATAATAAATACATGTGCAGATTTATCCATTACTCTAGCAATCTCTTCATGAGAGATAGCATACTTGTAACCGTCATACTCTACATATTCAGCAAACTTTCCGCCTTTTAGATTTTCATCAAACGTCTGGTCTTTAACAAAATAATAAGTCTTCCCATCGATTTCACCTTTTCTAATAGGTCTTGTAGTATGAGAAATACATTCACTCCATACATTTAACTCTGACACTCTATGAGATAACGATGTCTTACCGCTTCCACTTGCACCAACTATAACAAATAATGACATATATATCTCTCCTTATTTACGATTCTTCCTACGTGATGCTTTAGCTAATTTACGTCTTGCTTTTGTCTTTGCTTTAGTCTTATTACTTACTTTATTAATTCCATTGACATTCTTTAATCCTTGTTTAAATAACGCCATCGTTTCATCAAATGTCATACCTTCTTCGTCAGCAATTCCTTGAATTATCTCTTCTAATGTTTGATTCTCTTTTGGCAATACTTGTTCTTTTTCCATTGTAACATCTCCCTCTCTTATACTACTATTATATCATTATTTTTATCTTTTGTCAAGCGTTTTTAAAATGGTAAGTAATTCCAATCGTAACTATTCTTAAATGTAGTTACCGTAGGCTTTCCTTCCCAATCTCCAGAAACATTTCTTTTTCCATACTTGACCATATTCTCTAATTGCTCCTTGTTTAATATTGCAAACTCTGGAGTATCTGTTTCCCATCCTAACACAATCAAGACATCTGCATTTTGTTCTATGTATGATTTGATAAGATTTAACTTCAACCTAAATTTCAATAGATTGTGCTTTATAATCTTAACCTCCATAGGCTTTCCATTTACAATAAAGTCGGCATCATCTTTAACCTGTGTAACCTCTATAAATTCTCCAGAGTTATCGACACCGTTATCAACAACGTCTAAATCTTTACCTGTTTTAGATTTATAAAACTTGGCATAACGATTTATAACTTCTCTTTCATTTGTATGTCCTTGTTTTATATCTTCTTTAAACTGTTCATATGTACGACCAGATAGCCGTCTGTACTCAGCCTTATCTACACCTTCGTGATGCTCTATCAAATGTGCATTTGTAACCCTCATCCTATCACACTCCTTTTATATAAATCTATTATATCATTATTCTTTATACTTGTCAATAGAAAAAGAAGAGATAAATTAATATCTCTTCTTTAAATTAATTACTTACCACTTTGACCAAGCATAGTTTTTCCACGCTCAGATTCAATATCTTGTAATTTATCATATGTAATTTCGCTAACAGTTGCTTTTGGCACTAGATCAACTGTTCCTTGTGCGATTGCCTTTGAAAGCGGATAGTATATGTATTTCTCATCTTCTTCTACTTTATCTACTAAACTTGAAATGACAACTGATTTGCGTAATGGAGTTAATGCAATAAACATTTCATTACGGAATCCACTATCGACAACACCTGCAAGTACGCTCATAGACTGCACTCCTGTACTACCTCGCTCATGCTTCAAGTTTAGATAATGAGTATTCGGCATCGCCACCGCTAATCCTGTTGGTACTAATGTCGTTGTTAATACAGGGCATAATGCCTCGTAGTAAACAGTTCCATCTTCTAACTTGTTTGGGTAAGCTTCTAAATTAGCATAGATGTCATACCCTGCATCCTCATCACGCTTAGATGGAATAATTGCATCTTCACGTACCTTTGCAAAGTATACTTGTGGATAGAAGATATTATTAATTAACTTGATAGCTTCATCTATCTTGTTTCCACCTGTAGATTTTACTAGCTTTTCTTTAGCAGAATACTTTAACTTGTCGAAGCCCCACATTTTATCTGTGTGTTCTTTTGTTTCGTTGCCGTCTTTATACGTTACAGTCATAGTTAAGTCTTCTTTGTTGATACTCTTAACTTTTCCTTCTTTTTTCAGCTCAACAATCCATACAACCTCGCTATCTTTGTAGAATCGTTTTTGTTTTTTATTTTCGTTTGTCATTGTGGAATTTCCCCTTTTGTTTTAATTAATAATAGAGTAGACTATTTATCTACTCTATTATTATATCATTATTTTTTGCGACTGTCAAAGTATCATGCTACGTTTTTATTAATTAATAATCATAATCACTATCTCTCATTGATTCTGCAGGCGACATAAGGTATCCATTACCAACCGAAGAAAAGAAGTCATGATTAGATGTACTTGTAGACAATCCATTTAGTACGATTGGATTTATATCATTTGCACCCTCTGGAAATAAAGGAGATAAGCCTAGGTTCATTAAAGCTTTATTCGCATTATATCTAAGGAATACTTTTACATCTTCTGTCCAACCAATTTCATCATATAGATACTCAGTGTACTTTGCTTCATTTTCGTATAGTTTATAGAGTAATGAGTAAGCCCATGCCGACAGTTCATCTTGCTCTTCCTTACTTAGCTCTTTAAATCCTAACTTAAACTTATAACCAATATATCCACCATGCTCTGACTCATCACGAATTATCAATCTAATAACTTCCGCTACGTTCATCAAAGTTTTATTTCCTAAGTAATATAGTGGAGTATAGAAACCACTATAAAACATAAACGACTCTAGGAATACACTTGCTACCTTCTTCTGTAGAGGCGTTCCGTTTTGATAGATGTCATCGATGATAGTAGCTTTATTTTGAAGAAACTCATTCTCAGTGATCCATTCGAAAATGTCACGAATTTCTTTGTTGGTATTCAATGTACTATAGATAGAAGAGTAACTTCTTGCATGTTCTGTTTCCATCCACTGTATTTGATTTAATACATCGACTTCCATATCAGTTCTAGCATCATCACGAAGAGATGCTACGCCACTACGAGATTGTAGTGTGTCTAACAATGTTAATCCACCAAAGACTTTCTCTACCAAACGCTTCTCAACGTCTGGTAGCTTACTCCAATCCGACTTATCTTTCGACACTGGCATACGTGTTGAAAACCATGTCTGAGCAGTCAGTTTCTCATATGTAATCTTATCAACTATATCTTCTACTGCATTCCAGTTTACACCTTCATACACCTTTAATTCTTGCAGTTCTTTCATTGCCATTTCCGTTTTCCTCCTTAGATTGAGCAGTTAGCACATTCATTTACTGATACTGATTCACTTCCGTCATCAGTATAGGTACGAATATAGTAAATACTCTTAATACCATGTTTCCAAGCGTAGTTTCTAAGGATACTCAAATCTCTTGTAGTTTTTGTAGTCGGATACTCACTGCCAACTTTCCACTCATACATTCCTTCTGGTAGTTCTGACCTCATAAACATAGTCATCGATAAACCTTGGTCTACGTGTTTCTGTGCCGTTGCATAAATATCGATTATTTTTCTTTGGTCGATATCGTAAGCCATTGTATAATATGGAATTGTTTCATCTGACAAGTATGGTGCAGGGTAGTAAACCTTACCACGCTTACCTTCTACCCTTTCCTCAATACGTTGAGTAATCGGATGAATACTTGCCGTAGCTTCATTCACATAAGATATACTTCCAGTAGGAGCTACCGCTAATCTATAAGCATTGTAAATTCCATGCTCCATAACTGATTCTTTTAATGCTTTCCAGTCCTCAATAGTTGGAATATAAATTCCTTTAAATAACTTCTTAACTACTTCAAGTTGTGGCGTATATTCTTTTTCTAGATACATATTGAAGTATTCGCCAGTAGCATATTTAGACTTATCAAAATCAACGAATGTCTCTTTTCTCTCAATAGAGATGTTATTGCTCTCTACTAGAGTCCAGTAATTAAGCAACAAGAAGTAGATGTCTACAAATTCGATAGACTCTGGCGAGCCGTAATGTATCTTATTTTTAGCTAAGTAGCCATGTAAATCCATAGCTCCAAGACCTGTTGAATGATTTCTATTATTGCCGTTTACAACAGATGGCACTACGTCTACATTAGAGCTATCTGAAACTTGAGTTAAGGCTCTATGCATTACTCTAATAGATTTTCCAACGTCTTTTGATGCCATTAGATTAGTTGTATTTGTTGATGCAAGGTTACAACTAATATCATATCCTAACTCTTTATAAGTTTGGTCATTATTAATTACAGAATCTTTCATTACTTGAAAAATTTCTGTGCATAAATTACTCATAGTGATAATTCCGTTAATAGGATTAGCACCGTTCGCAGTATCTATATTAATAATATATGGATATCCACTTTCATTTTGAAGATTACTAATTTCTTGTTCTAAGTCACGAGCTTTGACTTTAGATTTTCGAATGTTAGGATTATCAACCATATTGTCATACTCTTTTGTGATATCTACATTAGAGAATGGTACACCGTATTCTTTCTCTACATCATGAGGACTGAATAGATACATGTCAGAATTTTTCTTAACAAGTTCGTAGAATTTGTCTGGCACTACTAACCCTAATGATAATGTTTTGATACGAGTTTTCTCATCTGCATTTTCTTTTCTTACAGATAGAAAGTCAACAACGTCTGGATGGAATATGCTTAAGTAAACTACTCCTGCTCCGTCTCTTGCTCCGCCTTGATTAGCGTAAGAGAAAGCATCTTCTAGAATCTTCATGATTGGTACTATACCATCAGCAAGACCTAGTACACCTTTGATTGGATCGTTGTTGGCACGCACGTTGGTAAGCACTACTCCTACACCGCCACCTATTTTAGATAGTTGCAATACAGAGTTCTGCAGTCTGCCGATACTATTCATGTTATCGCCTACAGTCAATAGGAAGCATGACACCATTTCCCCTGCTCTCTTCTTGCCTGCGTTCAAAAATGTGGGTGTTGCAGGTTGGAATCGTTGATTAATAAGTTCATCGGCAATATCCAATGCCAACTCTTCACTACCATTAGCTAAAAGCATGGCATTAAAAGCCAGTCGGTCTTCAAATCTCTCTAAAAACAACTTCTTATCATCTGTTTTCATTGCGTATTGTTCATAGAATTTATACGCACCCATAAAAGAGCGGAATCTATGCTTCTTGTTGTATATTTTTTGGAATAGTTTTTTTACAAACTTTCTATCGTACATTTCTACTAAATTCTTATGTATGTAATCATTTTCTACTAAGTAGTCTAACTTCTCATCAAGCGTATGGAAAAACATTGTATGCGTATTCACATACTCTAAGAAGTAAGCCTTGACTGCTTCTTTGTCTTTATCTAACTGAATCTTTCCATCCTTGGGAATATTAATTAAGTTATTCAACTTAAAATATGTATCCTCTTTAGCCTTACTCTTTAACTCTGGTGATTTCAATTCTTTCCACTTCCTTCTTAAATGCTAAAACATCGTTGTCTCCACTAAATTCAAAATCAAATATTAATGGTTTATTGTATTTTTTTGATAAATCTTTTGCATTAAAAACATATTCTGTACCGAAGTTTCTACTTCCACTTCCCACGATTCCTTTGAGATGCTTAAGATTATCTTTGTATTCTATAAAATCACTGAAAGTATTAGTTATACTGTCATCATACGTTGGCACAATGACAATATAATCTCTATTTACCTCTTTTAAAGAATCATTAAAATCTATCTCCAAAGAATCCATATCTAGAAAGCTAACAAATTTGTAAACATTCCCTGTAACAGACATGAATACTATCAGCATTATTACTTCAATGCCTTTAGTTTTTCTGGTTGGAAGTCAAAGAATGGCTCTACACCCTCTGCAACTACCACTGGCATAGTACGAAATTCTAATTCTTCAACAACGAAACGATAGCCTTCACGACCTTTATCTGTATCGTCTTCTATATTGATTAAATCAAATTCGATCCCTTCACCTTTTAAAACTGCTTTAGTCATATCGCATTTTGGACAACCATTCTTCGTATAAACTGTAACTTTACTCATAATTATAAATCTCCCTTTTCGTTTGTTTTAATCCAGTATCCTTCTGAGATGCTTTCAATCATTTCACTTCTGTCGTAAAATAATTCGACAGTAGTATTATCTTCTAATTTAAAAGTTACAAGATAATTGCCATCGGCTAATTCCAATACTCTGAATATAGTGCTAGAATCATTCTTTGATACCCATTGTGAAGGGTGTAATCTAAAGTAGCTCATTGAATACCTCGCTTTTGTTCTATGTATTTTATTAAAGATAAGAATTTTCACCACCCTCTAATAAATATAGTGACGGCATCTAACGAATACCGCCACATCAGTATAACCATTATATCATAATCTATTATACTTGTCAATTAGTTGGCTACATCTTAATATTAATAATATGCTTCTATTAAACCTTTTTCTTCTGCCCATTCTTTTATAAATTCCTTCTCTTCTTCTCTGACTGGACGATTAGCAAATCCTCTTGCTTGACGTATATTAAAACCACGTACTTCAATCGTAGCTAATGGTTTGTCAATTTCTTCTACATCACGTAAGAATAGAATCTTACATTTATCGCTAATAATATCTTTAGAGTAAGAAGCGACACAATGGGATAGCTGATTTCCTTCTTTCATAAGGTCTTCGGAAGACTGTGGAGATACAATCGCATATTTACTCTTTTTCTTTTCATAGACTAGATTTTTATAAGATTTTTTATCTACAGACAACTTAAATAACTTATGTTGCTCTTTTCCGTCATTAATTAGCTTGTAGTTCATCTGTACGACATCATGCTCTTTCTTGAGAGATTTAGGGTATTTCTCATAATCTAATCCCATACTTCTAGACATTCGTATGTAATCTCTTAAATATGTACAAGCGTTCGTGGGCGACTCGATCCCTTGAGTTAATCTACATTCTCTAAACAGGTATAATACTAGTTTTTTGATATTAGTATAATCATAGTCAACATGAATTTGCATCAGTCTCTCTATAGTATTAGAAAGTTCTTTGATGTTACTTTCATCTTTGACTATAGCCATGATATCTTGAAACTTGTTATTATCAAGATGCTTGAAGTGTCCTTGAAGCTCTTGTAATACTCTTCTGTCAATAGAAATATCTTCTCTAATATAAGACATCATGAATCTAGGCACTTTAAGTATCTCATGAGGTTTTGTCTTAGTTGTATCTACTAAAGTATCTGCAGTTCCACTACGATAATGATTTCCTCTAAAGAATCTATTAACGTTTGGCACACCTGCATTTGCTAATATTTGCAACCAACTATGCTCATCCGCCATAAGCCTAATTAGACCTCTCATTATATTATTCTTTTTATTATAGCTAACGTGAGATAAGCTATTAACAACTTTATAAAGACCCTCTGTAACCTCTGTTGATATATATTGAATAAATGCACTATCATCTAAACCAGTAAAAAACAATCTATTGGTATCGTCTAATCTATTATATCTTACATTGTCTGCATCATAGTCGTACTCAACCTCATCATTTCTCCACACTTTAAGAGTTTTATCTACGATATCATACTCCATCTCTCGCTTAAGGTTCTCTTTTAAAGTAATCAGAAATCCTTCATCATACCTAATGCTTAAGTTTGTACGCTTTATTTTAAAACCACGATTATCTCTTCTAGAATACTCTAGATACGGAATAACAAATCTACCGCTATTGTTACAGTGCTTTCGATCAACAAAGTAATCGTTCTTACAACCTTCGCATTGTATTTTATTATCATAATAGCCATTTATTAAAGTATGTACTCCACAACTGCATACACCCACAGCTTGATGGTATCGATTATTCCTTTTAACTATAATACCAAATCTATAATTGTCAGTTAGAGACTTGCTCATTCAATCACTCCTTTTTGTTTGTATGATAATTATATCATTATTTGTGTTACTTGTCAATGATTATACAGTTTTAAATTCAAAAATATCAAGCACAGTTCCTATTTGATTAAATGATTTACGTACTGATTCTCCGTTTTGTAAATTCTCAACTTTTATATAGCTAGCGTAAGTACCTCTGTTTCCGCCTGCATACTTAACTGGAATTGAAAGCATTATCTTGTCACCAATTAAAAGGTCTTTAAACATTTCTGCCTTGGTATTCTTTTTAATATTTACTATTTCTAGAATTTCACTTTTTAAGATAATATCCACACTGTCACCTCTATTCTTATTAAAATAAATACCGTAAGATTTACTTACGGTATTTTCCAATGCCTGCCGATTTAACACGATAATACTCTAGGTCGTCTGAATCAAAATTGCTAGACAATACGTATTCGACAGTCGTGCTTTCATTTTTAGTCTTCTGAATCTGTACTCCAATTGTGGTTTTACTAGTCTTAGAGTTGACTAAAGATGTGTTAAATAACAATACTTTGTCAATAGATGAAACTGTAACCAAATCAATGTCATCATGGATATGATTAAAGTAAATTGCTTTTTTGTCGGCATATGCATTTTTAAGCATACTTCTATTTTGCTTTGTTTGATATGCTGATAACTCAATCTTAGCGACCTTACCATCCTCAAAGCCAATCAATAGATTTCCTGTGTAGTCATTTGTGACTGTTACGAATTGAATCTCTTCATCATCCAGTTTTAATAGTGATGGTAAGTATTCGCCCATTACAGAAGGTTTATGGTCTTCTAGTTCATGAGCCTTATATTTGTACACATTCTTTTTATCTGTAAATACTAATATATCAGAATTATTAGTAGTCTCAAACTCGCTAACAATTTCATCTCCATCTTTTACCTTGATAGCGAAGCCACCACGTAATGATGTTAATGGAATTTTCTTCAAGTAACCTTCTCTAGTTACGAATACTTTTACATTGTAATCTTCAATAGATTCTTCTGCAATGTTGATTGTAGGAATTTCACTAACTTCAATTATTTTGCTCTTACGATCTTCTCCGTATTCCTTCTTGACACTTTCTAGTTGACTGATTATCAATTTAGCCAATACAGATTTGTTATTAATGATTTCGCCTAACTTCTCAATCTCTTTATCCAACTCTTCAATCTCAGAAATACGATTGATTAAGTATTCTTTATTAAGATGTTTTAACTTGATTTCAGCAACGTACTCCGCTTGCTTCTCATCGATACCAAACTCTTTGATTAAGTTTGATACAACGTCTTTATTAAGCTTAGTTTCACGAATGATATGAATTGCTTTATCAACATCTAATAATACTTTCTTCAAAGCTAGTAATAGATGTTTCTTCTCTATTTTCTTATTGATGTCAAAGTTAGCCCCACGCTTAATTGCGTTGGCTCTAAACTTAACCCACTCGCTAACTATTTGTTTTACGCCTAGTACTTGTGGACGACCATCAACAACGATATTGAAGTTACAAGAAAAAGCATCTTCTAATGCAGTCATTTTATATAATTTCTCAACCAATAGCTCTTTGTTAGTGCCTTTTTTAACAATGACTTCGATACCCTTAGTTTCATTGCCATAAATATCGTCAACATCAACTACCTCTTTTAAACTACCGCTCTTTACAAGTGCTGAAATTTTATCAATGATAGCTTCATACTTTGTTTCATATGGCAGTTCCTCAAAGATAATTGAGTTCTCTGTTATAGTATGGGTAGCACGAATCCTTACAGAGCCTACTCCTGTATCTAGAATCTTATCCATCTCTTTCTGATTATAGATTATATTACCACCTGTAGGAAAGTCTGGTGCTTTGATGTAGTCAGATACCACAACATTTTTAGGATTCTTGATGAATGCTACTGTGAAATCAATAACCTCTTTCAAATTGAAAGATGCAATATTAGTAGACATACCAACGGCAGTTCCAGTTTGCACATTCGTCAAAATATTAGGGAATGTAACTGGCAATAACTTAGGCTCTTTCATTTCTGAATCATAGTTATCTACCATTTCAACAGTGTCTTTATTAATATCTGCAAATAGCTCTTTTGCTATTTTTGCCAACTTAACCTCTGTGTAACGTGCAGAAGCGTATTTCATATCTCTAGAATATTGCTTACCAAAGTTCCCTTTAGAGTTAATATATGGCAATAGCAAGGCTTCGTTATCTGTAGCCATACGCACCATTGCTTCATAAATCGCTCCATCACCATGAGGATGTAGGAACATCGTAGAACCTACAACCCCTTGTGATTTTTTACGATTACTATTTAATAACCCCATCAGATACATTGTATACAATATTCTTCGTTGAGACGGTTTAAATCCATCGATCTCTGGTAACGCTCGATACAAAATTACGTATGCTGAGTACGGCATGAAATTTGTAACCAAGCTATCTGTAATATTATGTTTTAACATTTGTGTCATTCATATCATCCTTTCATTACTACAAGTATACCATTATTTTTTGCATTAGTCAAGAGGTTCATCAATATATTTATGAAGATTGTCTTCAATATATTGTTTACGTCCAGACAAATCATCTCCAAGAAGCATGTCGAAGTAATCCCTCATCTTCTCATCTGTATCTGCTTGAATTTGAATTAGCTTACGAGTCTTAGGATTCATCGTTGTGTCCCACATCATTTTAGGTGTATTCTCACCTAGTCCTTTTGATCGTTGGATGTTAATTTTTCCTTTTAGATTTGCCACAATTTCATCTTTTTCTTTGTCATTGTAGGCAAAATATGATACATCGTCATTCTCAATCTCGTATAATGGAGATTCTACAATGAATACCTTACCTTCATGAATAAGCGTAGGCATTAAGGCATATATAAGAGTTAGTATTAAAGTCCTAATATGGAATCCATCAACATCTGCATCTGTTGTGATAACAATCTTAGACCATCGTAATTTTTTGATATCAAACTCGCCAATGTCTTTAGTAAACTTAGACTTGACTTCTACTCCACATCCTAATAATTTAATAATGTCTAAGATTATCTCATTACTGAATATTCTACTATGGTCTGCTTTTAAACAGTTTAATATCTTACCACGAATAGCAAGAATAGCTTGTATGCGACTATCTCTACCTTGTTGCGTAGATCCTAGAGCAGATTTACCCTCTACTATGTATAACTCTGTTTCTGAATTATCTTTTGACTTACAGTTTACAAAACCATCTACACGATTAGTTAAATTATTAACTGTACCACCAAGCTTTTTCTTAACATTTAATCGTGTCTCTTCGGCTTTCTCGCGACTACGCTTATTAACAAGTACTTGAGATAAAATCAATTTAGCCTCATTAGGATTTTCAATAAGATAGATTGACAATTGCTCACGTAGCCATTTAGTTATTTCTGTCTTCATGAAATCAGAATCAATCTTCTTCTTAGTTTGGTCTGAGAATAAAGAAATTGTAGAAGCGGTACTTGAAATAATGATAAGACTGTCTGAGATATCTTCGAAAGTTACCTTCTTCTCATTCTTATTATATAAACCTTGGTCTTTTAAGAATTTATCAATTACAAATGTAAATGAGTTCTTAATAAAGTCTTCTGGTGTTCCGCCATTTTCTAACCATGAAGTATTGTGATAATATCTATTAAATGAAGTTTCACGATTAAAGCTAAAATGAATATCTGCCTTAATCTTATAATCTTTATCCGACTCGTTATCCTTACCTCTTCGCTCAGTAGACAACGATATAACATCGGTTAAAATATGGTCTGCATTAGATAAAGACTTAATATAGTCAACGATACCGTTCTCATAGTAAAACTCTATAGTTTCACCGTCTTTGGCATTTAATATAAATTTCAATCCACCATTTACAATAGCTTGGTCACTAAGAGTAGAAACAATAAAGTCGTCACTAATTTCTCCTTTACCACGAAATACTTCTGTGCTAGGAATCCAAGTAATTTCAGTTCCATCCGCTTCACCAGTATCATTTTTCGATTCAGTGAATGATTTCTCTACGCCTTTTTCATATTCAACTGTGTATTTCTTACCATCACGATATGATGTTACTTTGAAGAAGTCAGAAGTATAGTTAGTACCTGTAGCACCAACACCGTTTGTTCCTAAACTATACTCATAATTTCCACCGTCTTCATCATTGTTCTTGTATTTTCCACCTGCCCAAAGCTCATCGAATACCTTCTTGTAAGCAAATTCTCCGTCACTATTCTTACCCATAGGTACTCCACGACCAAAATCTCTTACAGTCGTAGAGCCATCGCTATTCTTAGTTACACGAATTTCATCGCCATATCCTGCACGACCTTCATCTATAGAGTTACCTCCAATCTCTAGAAATGTATGGTCATTACTTTCTAAACCAATCGAAGCAGGTTTCTCCCTTACTCCGCCTAATATTCCTAGAGATTTCATGGAATCAGCATTATATTGTTTTGTCATTTATTCCACCCTTTCATTAACACTCTATAAGTATACCATTATATTATACACTTGTCAACATCTTTCTCTTAATGAGTCTCATGATGCTATTTTCAATCGTTTCTTTTAATTCAAGATTCAACGATTGTTCTCCATACTTCTTGCCTAACGGTAGGAATGTATGTTCATAGTAATCTTTAGCAAGTTCTTCATATTCACCTCTAGTAAGCTCTCCGTTTCTAATCGCAGACATAAATCTTAATTCGCTACCAAAGTATCTAATGCTACCTTCAAAGTCTTCAAAATTAGTCGATTCAAATTTCACTATAGTCTTCATCGATCTAAAAGCATGAAGGGCTTGTTTAGTATCATATCCATACTTGTCTACTAGATGTTGAGTTCCCTCTGTACCTTTGCCAATGGCATTAAATTTGTTAAAATACATTCCCTTACACGCATTGAATAGGTGTGGTAGGTTCATCTTATATATATCCTTTTTTAATCTAACAAGATTGAGAATTTCAATGTTGCCACTAGGGATATACAAATCATCAGAAGCTAATACTTCTAGGTAGTTAATATTCGCCTTGAAAAACAAATCACTTAACTTTCGAATGTCATGAATATCGTTATCTTCTGTTGGTGTTATAATTGACTTAGCATACCTTTGTCCCAAGTATAATTCCTCAAACGTAGGAAGTACGAAAACCTTGTAATCCTTATCTGACTCTTCATTAGCTAAGTTGTAGTTATGTGAGCCAACCAATGCTTTTAACACTATATCTCGTCCGTTTATTTTCATGCTATCATCTCCTTTTATTCTATTAATATATCATTATTTTTTACTGTTGTCAATAGGCAAAATAAAAAGCAACCAATTATGATTGCCAACTCTCTCTATCTACTACTCCATCATGTACGATATATGGGTCTGGGTCGCCCTTTACCCACACATCGAAATCCATTGTATCTCTAAAAGCAATCTTAGTCCAATCTCCACCATACCATTTTCTAAACCATGCTAACTGAGTAAATCCGTACATATCTAATTTATAAACAAACTCTTTTAGTTTTCTATTTTTCAAAATAGTCACTCCTAGCCTTATTAATATCTGTCAATTAATTCAAAATTATCTAAATCTTCATACATAACTGTTTTATTAAGTCCTCCAGACACATAAGAATCACTATTTCTATACAGTATAGGCTCTAGCCAACAACCGCCTAATTTATTTATAAATCGTAAAGCATAATCTTTGCCTTCTATATTGAATATATCACCTTCTCTATAATCGATAGGTGTAACGGTTTTGAATCCTAAGTTTCTAGCTTCATTAATATCAAAGCTCTCATCTAAATGCATACAATAAACCCTATCTCTAACGCTCTTATCTACTAATTCATCTAACTTTCTTAAAGATAGATGTACATTTCCTTCGTAATCAGCTTTGCAAGTATCTTGATAGAAATAGTCATACCATCCACCTTTTAATAACTCTAAAACATTACTAGGAATCTCATTTGAATCTCCGCTATAATAACCATTATCGCCTTTAAAAGAAATGCCATATCCATAACATGTAAGCTCTGGTACATGATTAACTTTTAGAGCACTTATTAATAAACGCTCTCCATTCATATCAATATTTGCAAAAACATCCATTCTTACAAAGTTATATAATTCACCTCTAACTCCCATTGCTTTTAATGTAATCATAACATTAACATCTTTCGGAGCTAAGACGGTTAAACATGGTTTCATTATTTCACCCATAGAGTAATAACTGTAGAAGATCAAATCTCCCAATGAGCCTACGTGATCTGGATGAGTATGCGTAATCAGTACATAGATTTTTTCTACGCCATCTAATAAGTTCATCTTTCTAATTCTGTCAAAAGTATTACTTCCGCAATCGATCAGAAATAATGTACTTCCATCTTTTATGTATGCACTATTATTTCCAAGCTCTGTATTAAACGCACTTCCATATCCTATAAACTTCAACATTTTACCATTCTCCTTTTTGTATAAAACATTATTTCATTACATATAATATCAATACGAACTAGAGCTGAAAGCAATCTTGGGAAAGGGTTGTTTGATTTCAGCCATCTTAGGCTCTAGTTTCATTTTCTTGCTGTTTGGATGAATCTTCTCACTAGTCCATCTTTAGAGTCTATATCTACCTTCTTTGCATTATGAGGCTTAATATCCTTGTAATGCTTTAATTTTTCTTCGGCTCTTTTAATTAATTCATCTTTATTCAAATTCATCACCTCTTAACTGATTTTAAAATCCACTATTACTGAGGTGCGTAAAAATGCCGTCATGGCTATACCAACACTTTATAAACACTCCGTTATTTCCTGCACTTTGTTTTATAACAATCGCAATGTTTCTTGTTTATATGATAAAGTCAAAAAATACAAATGACTAAGTAGTTCGCAGTTTGGTCGAAAGGCGAACTAATCTTTTTTCATTACAATTTCTAATCTATATCCTAATGCTTCTGCTAATTTATATAACGTTGAAAATGAAGGAATGTCTACACCGTTCTCAATTCTTGAAATAGTCTTTTGTGCCACAGTTGATAGTTCTGATAGTTTTCTTTGAGATATACCTTTTTCTGTTCTTATATCTATGATTTCACCAACAAGTTCAAGTTTTGCGTATAGTTCGCCATCAGTGTTTTTTAAAGCTTCTTTGATTTCTTCAAAAGTGCTCATGAAATATTCACTCCTTCGTAGTTTGTGTCTACTGTGCAATACGATTGATAAAATTGATGTTTTATCCATTTACAAACACAACATATAGTGTGTCAATCGGTATATCATACACTATATGTTGTGTTTTGACTCAACCAATATGTAAATCCCAATAATCATACGCATCTTCGATTAATTTAACCAAATCTTTATCTGGTTCACTATACCATATTCCATAATCGACAAATAATCTATGATAGAATATTGTAGCCGACCTTCTATAACTTCCCTTGCGGATATAAGTCTCACCATTACCCATACGACAGAAGTAATAATCCTTCCATCTAAACCAAGTTTCACCATTTCTCCCTAATACTTCTTCGTGAGGCAGATATGTCATTAGCCTTACGATTCCACTATAGTCTAGCTTCATTGCCATTTATATCCGCTCCTTGTTAGCCATTTTCTTATAAAGATAAGGGTATTTCTTTCTCAAAATAAATTCCTTTACTGTTCTGGTGGTGCGTGGATATATATCTTTAAAGTATATAATAAGAAACATAAGTGTGAAAATCATAGTTAATATAAATGGTGCTAGTATTGATACTGGCGTTCCCAAGCTCATTATAAACCATGTCAAACCTATGAATACTGGATACATCTTGAAGAAATCTCTCACATACTTAAACTTTCTAATGTCATAGTATAATGCGTATGAGTAGTGTTTTAGTTTTGCTATCATGTTTTCTCTCACTCCTTATCATCTATATATAGTATACCATTATTTTTATCGTTTGTCAACAGTTAATTTTCATCTTCGGATAATTGAAAGCCTTCTAGTATCTTATTCTCTTCCATATCTATATAAAAATAAATGTCAGTATCTCTAAGTCTATATAAACCTACAATACCAACATTATCATATCCTACTTCATCGCCATTCCAATCCGATGACCATAGCAAATCTTTATTAAATTCTAATACAATTGTCATAAATTTGCTTCCTCATCAAGTGTTTCAGCATTGTCTTTCATGTATTTGGACAACTTTTTGTATCCATCTGTATTTATATCTTCTGAAAACCCTCTGAAACCAACTCTTGCAGGATATACATTTGTTATTTCTGTTACTTGACCACCTTTGCCATCTGGACACCTTACCTCTTCCACAACTAAAGCCCATCCAAACGCATGTAATGTTGTATTTATAAACCAAAATAATCCTGTGTCTCTAAACTCTTGCCATGATTTTTCTTCCATCATATTTTTCACTCCTTATTCATATCCTACAATCTCTGTTTTGATCTTTGGATTCATCTGCCTTGCGGTATATCCTATACTATTACAAACATCGCAATCGCTATTTAAAGGTTGTAAATCTTCTGCCCATCCGCTATCTGGAAGACCTCTAGGATACATGTTTATAATTTTGGTAGTAAATCCAAAACCTTGACACTTAGGGCATTCAAATTTATTTATACCCTTCTTTTTCTTAATAATCTCTTCTATTTGTATATTTCCATATTGCTCCATCAAAATCTCTAGGTCACGTATCCTCATGATATACCTCCTATGTGAATCTTAAATACAATCTTTCTTCGTTACGGTACACTTGTACATCTCCTATATCAACTACTGTTTCAATGTATTTTCCACCATAATCTTCGCCAATATCAGTTCGAATTTCAATATCTCCGCTTAAAAACATTTCTTTAAGAGCCTTCTTCAACTGTTCTTCAAAATTCAATATCAACACCTCTTATTTTATAGAATTTTACTAATCTTTAATAGTATCTCTTTTCAATTTTAATATAATCATATTCAACTTCATCTTCTTTTGAAAGTTTAACATGTAGTGCAATTTCTGTTTCATTTGGATAAAAATCGAAAGGAATAGACTCTTCTACAATTCCTTTTCCGATAAATTTATTTCGCCAATGTCCACCAATAAGCATGTCTATAAATATATTTCCGTAATAACAGATTACAAATTTCTCCTTCAAATTTATTCCTCCTAGTTAAAATGAGAATTTTATTCATCTATTCTTAATTCTAATGCTTGCCTCCAACAGTTATAACATTGTAAAGATTGTGCTTGCCATCCATGCACATCTTCCTTTTCACACAATCCTTCAAAATCATCAAGTCCAAAGTTCATTGGACACCCTGCTAAAATTGATAAGTCACCATTTTTAATATCTTTCTCATTATCTAAACAGTTCTGTAAATGTTCAATATCATGAGTTTTAATAGTCTCGCAATAATTTAGAATAACATCTTTTCCTGTTTTCATATCTTCACCCCTTATTAAAATAGAAGTTTTATCAATTTATCGTCTTATGTATTCTTGTCTTCCACTAGCGTAGTATTTTACTTCTTTATACATAGGGTCATCTAGTTTTTCTACTCTCAAAACTATATTATCTTTATGCCTGTCTCTATTAACAATTGCTTGACAAGGGTTCTCTTTGGTGCAAGTGCATTTTGATTTATTCACATACCCTTGCCCACCTTCTTTTGCATAGCAGAATTTATTTTCTTTTACTATTTTTTGTATCATATCAAGTATCTCGCTCATAGCTTTCCTCCTTTATAAAACTCGCATTTTATCTATTAACTTTTACTAATTTTTCACTAGATTTTGTTATCGCCTTATGGCTCAAGTTAGAATTATGCACTTTTTCCCATAGAATTTCATGCTCAACATACTGTGGTATATCACATTCAGAAACTAGCACAACATTATTTTTACTCATTTCTTTGCACCAATTCCAAAAATCTTCATGATTAAAATCATCACTATCATATCTGGTACTTTTTTGAGTTGTATTTGCATATGGTGGGTCACAATATAATACAGCATTTTTAATATCAGAATAGTCACGATAATCTTTGCAAGTAAATTCAACATCTATTAAATTACTCATCTGTTTTATGGTTTTTTCGATACTACCCTCTATATGATTATCATATCTACTTCTCGCAAATCCTCCCCACCATTTGCCACCATATGAATAGTGAAATCCAACTAATCCCACAAGATACTTTGGTAAATTGTTCTGATTATTTTTAACATAAGTATAATACTCTTTTGTAAATTGTAATTTATTTGGTTGCCAACCGCTCTGTAATTCTTTCCACATTTCTATTAAGAATGAATGACTGTCATTAGCAATTCTATTCTTTGTATTGTCAATTTTGTCAATAATATTGCACCCACCACAAAACAAGTCTATAAAAATCGTTTTATCATCTTTGATATAGGATTTTATTATAGGTGTAATATGTTTTGAGAGTCTAATTTTACCACCCAAATACCACAAATATATCAACCTCTTCTAATATTATTATTTATTACAATAGATAAAATGGAAACTTTATCTATCTTTATAATACTCTCTCTCCAACTCTAAGACTGCTTGATACTGCTTATTTTGTAACTTTCTTAAATCTTGCGAGTCTGCATAGTGACTATGGAATGTAACTCTGCCTAATGTTTCTTCAGTAGCTCCATATGCATATTGATAGCTATATTTATGATGTTCATCCTCGCATTTCGCATATTCTTCGCACAATATATGTTCCATATAGTCATCGCTATATTCTTTTACTTCATTATCGCAAATTGGACACTTCATGCTATCACCCCTGTATAAATTTGAAATTTATCCTACTTAAGTTCCGCATCAATGTCGTCATCATTTAGAAATTCACACAATATTTCCATGCTATTACTATTCTTAACTACGTCCCAAGCGAGTCCTTCATATCCAAATTCATATTCCAAAACTTCAATAGCTTTATGAAAACTATAAAATTCATATTCGCCAAAATTAACGATCAACTTTCTACCCATAATTAATTCCTCCTTAAATTTCAAAAGTTTTAATACCAAATGACTTATATGTGTCTATACTTCCATCTGGAATAGTATTTCTATTTGGATAATTATCATAATGTTGCGGATAACCTATAGCATTCATATGAAAATTAACTCCTGCCTTGTTAAATTGACGTTGCATATGGTCGTGACCACATATCCAATTGTTAGCATTTATAAATGGCACATCTACCATATAGCAAGTATTCGGATCGAATGGAGATAATGGATTGTGAATAGGTGGCACATGAGACACAAATACATCTATATTAGTGCTTTCCAAGGTGTCATACCAGTCCATCGATTCTTTCCACATTTTTCTAGTGGCATCCTCATTAGTGTATCCGTTAATCTTAATGTAATTAGAATCATTTGACACATTGTTGAAAAACTCCCAATCTTTCATTGTTTTAGGGAGATACCACATAACATCGCCTGCAAACACTTTTCCTTTGTAGATGTCAACGACTTTAGCTAGAGGAATTACATTTTCTATTTTGGAAGCTTCTTCGATTAATTCATTAACTCTACTAATCGAGTCACTATACTTACGTTGTTGATTCTTAGACAATAGATATAAGTCATGGTTTCCATATGTGAAATACACTCTTTCGTATGATTTGGAAGCTTCTTCCAAAATCCATAAAGCTTGACAATTCCATTCTCCAAAATCGCCTGCAATAACCAGTACTTCGCCATTGCCGTTTTCAATCAATTTATTCGTCAAAGCTCTTGTTCGTTTCTCCCATTTTATCTGATTCTCTGTCCAAAGCATCCAGTGATTAAAATGCAAATCACTAACGAAGTCTATCTTCATGTTATCACCTTCATTCTATTTGTCTTGTAATGATTTATGTATAAATAATTTCTCAACTCTAGCTTCTCTTTTGTTCTTGCCGTTTCTTATGTCTGTGATTGTTTCTTTTTCCCAAACACATACAAAATCTTCTGGAGCATTGTATTCGCTAACAACTACAAAGTTGTCTTTAGACCACTCTCTAACCTTATTCCAAAACTCATTAGAATCAAACTCTCCTACTAATCCGTAGCCTGTTGTACCTTTGTATGGTGGGTCGCAGTATATTAATGCGTTCGATAGATTTAGATCAGTATAATCCTTCTCTTCAAAAGTAACGTCTTTAAGGTTGTCCATCTTTTTCAGAATAGAATTATGTGCTGATAGACAATAGTTGGTTTTTCTGTTTGGAGATGTTCTAGCGTATCCTCCAAACCACTTACCTGCGAAGCTACAACCAAATCCAACGAAACCTGTTAGATGAGGATTCTCGTCTTTATTATCCTTAATATGAAAATACTCTTGTTCTGATATAGTAGTTGGTGGAATCCAATCATTCTGTAATTCTTTAAACATAGCAATAAGATACTTATGTTTGTCGTAGCCAAATCTTACTCCATCCATACGCTCCATAACCCAACCGCTACCAACGAAAGGCTCTATGTAAACCTGTCCGTCTTTTCTTTTAGATTTCAAATACTTAACTAATTCTTTTGCAATTCTAGCCTTGCCACCAAAGTACTGCATAAATCTACCTCCTACCAATCTCTTATGTTTATAATATTATTATACTATTATTTGTTACGTTTGTCAACAGTTAATTTTTACGACTTCTCCGTCTTTTGTAATTACGAGTATAAAGCATTCATCTCTTGTGAAAGAGTCTTCAAATTTACTTCTCATACTTTTGTAATGCTATTAAAATATTAGACTTGGCGACTTGTAGCATAGCTCTTTTCTCTGTATATCCAGTCATTTCAAGTTCTATATTAACTTCTTCGAGCTGTTTAGTTAGTTCGTCTTTTATATTCATAGTGTTCATTGTCAATCACCCTTTTCTAAAGAATCCTTTTGGTCGTTCTTCTTTGTTAGGTCTTTTATTCTGTTCTTTCTGTTGTATTGCAACCATCATGTCAAAGATCAAAAACTCCCTTGTCTTCAAGTCTAGGTTGAGACTTTCGAATTGCTCTATCTTTTTATTTCCAAATTTCAATAAGTGTCTCAAAACCATAACTTCCGTCTCTGTTAAATGATTGTTATTCATATTGCTTCTTCTTTCATCTTTACCGCATGATAGAAGTCTGTCATTGATGGAGATTTGATTTCTAATATTGTCATCTTCAATCCTCCACCTTCTAAGTAATCTATAGCATCTCTAGGGTTCAAGCTTTCAAATCCAGACATTACTGTAAATCCGTCACTTAATAATTTGAATGACATCGATTGTCTACCGTTATCTCTAATTAAAGTATATCTGTGCAAGCTATTAGAATAACTTGGTCTAATACACGTAATAACGCTACCTGCTTTTAGATTTTTAATTGCTTCGTCAATAGTTTTACTCATTTGAATCACTCCTTTTTCCTTTATAAAAGGGAAATTTTATTCATTGTCATTAACAAATTTAACGATTGTTCTACCTTCGTGACCATGAATATGTTGTACAGATTGTATATTTGGATATATGTTATGAGAGATAACATATGACTGTGACCATTCATGAATACATTTACCACTAGGCATAATAACTCCTTCTGCAACAATTCCAGTACCGCTTACTCCGCTAAAATCTTCATTTCTTTGTAGATAATATTCACGTAATCTATCTTTACTTTTAGGTTTTAATAAAACTAATTTTGTATCTTTATTATCATTACATACAAACTCTTTTACTTGTTCAATACTATCGTAGAAGGATAATGTTTTTATAGCACTAGTCCATTCTAGTAATGTTATATGCGATTTAAGAATTACACCTAAAGCCAAAGTATTATCATGTTTGTCAATAATTTTAAATTGCTCCAATGTTTTCGCTCCTTTTATAAAATAGATTTTTTATCCATTACCAATCGTATATTACGCTACCGAATTTAGTATCAATAAGATATTGTCTAATTGTTTGATATTTCTTTAATTTTGCTTCATAACCATCTTCTTCTACGTCTAAATACTCTTCTCTGTCTGCAAGAATATCTAAAACGCAATCTAAATCAATAGTCTCTCGTCTTTCACAATACATGTCGTCAGTAAGAAAAGACTTTAGAGGGTCTTCAACCCATGTTATAAAATCAATGTGATTTCGCATATTGTCTGGTATTGCTAATAAATCATCTATAGTTTTAGGATTGTCATATTTTTTTAGAAACTTATATACCTCTTTTGTATCAATACCTTGTGAAACTGCAAATTCTTTTAATAGTTCAACACTCATATTATCGTCTCCTATTCTTCTTAATAAAAGTAAGATTTTAACTAGCGTTGCCAATTAGCACTCCAACCAATTTCTACCCACATATTCTTGTAATTGCCCCACTCATTACTTCCACCCACATCGACCTTTTTCACTTCTTCGATGATTTCAGCATATTCTAGCCATCTCAATTCTCCATCAAAGGTCTTTGGAATAAAGAGAAATTTTGTCACCTTTCTTCTATCTCCTTCTCTAAGCTTCTTGAATGTGTATCTCATGTTTTTCACTCCTTTTAAAAACAAAATTTTAATTATAAATCCAATGCTGTTTGTAACAATTTATACACCCAAGATAATCATAAAATCCATTAATATTATATAGATTGTCATATTCATGTGCTCCCATCTTACAATGGAAAGGTCTTTTTAAATATGGCAATACTTTACCGTGATCTTTTCTAAGTTCGGTATTTTTCTTTTTCATTTATTCAGTCTCCCTACCATATATCTTATTTAATCTTTCATACTCTTCTCGCTCCATATCACCTATGTTTTTATAGGTATTATACATATAGCCTATATCAACCTTTTCTCCGCAGTAACAAATTAGAATTGTGTTCTCTGGTTTTACATAAGGGATATACACCCTTCCATCACGCTTACAGTGAGGACAAGTATGCTCTTTAATCATTCCATTCATGTAATTACCTCGTCTTCTATATAATCCATGCTAATAATTTAGATATTGCAAAGATTAACGTACCTGTACCAATTATTGCTAATACACCAATCAGTCCTACTAATAAAGTTGCTAATTCAAACATTTTATTTCCTCCTTTAAAACAAATTTCATTTATTCTGTTCTATAACTTGTTTTGAAATTTTATCACTTAATTTACCGAAATGTACCATATCTCTATGAAATATAAAAGACTTCTTATCTTGATTATTTAAAGCAAATACTAGAGTCAACGCTTCATTTTCTGTCATCTCTAAAGTTACTTCCCTCACATCAATTCCTCCTTATCTATTATTTTCGACACTTATAACATATAGGCTCTTGACCATATCCTAGCTCCCTATATGGCTTATCTTCTCCGCATTCAACACACATCTCTTTTGGCTCATATTTTAAGTAGGTTCTACTTTTTTCATCTTTAAGCATATCTACATCTGACCTCTTCTTTAGCCATTCCCATGTGAAAAATTCTGCCTTCCTAAATAAAGGAAAGTCTAATTTGTCATAGATGTTAATAATCTCATCGAAACTCAGCTCTCCATTTTTGCTCTCTTTTAATTTCGAGTAAAGCAGTTTTGCAACTCGTTCGCCATCTTCTCTAAACATAGCTCCACCTCTTTAATTAAAATTCAAAGTTATCTATTTTATTTTCTAGTTCTTCAATATCATTTCTTAAATCTTCAATTTCTCTATGTAATTCATCTAGTTCATTTTCTACTTCAATAGCTTTGTCGTCAATGTATTCAAATACCGAATTTAACTCCGCAAACATGTTTGGAGATAAGTCGTCTCTTTTATTCTCTAAAAACGTTTCTAATTCACTAGCTATATTTGATTTACTCAACCTAACATTCGTCATATACATTCTCCTTTTATTTTAATAGTAAATTCCGTAACCAATCTGATGATTTAATCCATTTCCCCAACCGTTAATAGGTTCTGCATCAATCTTAAATTGTTCATATTTGAAGTCCTCTGGCATACTATATGAAATAAACCACATGAATAAGTCAAACACACTTTCTGAGTCAAAGTAAGCTTCTTGTACAATGAATCTATCAATTTCATCACGCTCACCATCAACACGAGAGAAATCAAATCCATGTTCTAATAGAATTTCAACTGCTTCTTCTGAGATGCTAGATTGCTCGTATTCAGTTAGCAACTGTCTCCATTGCTCTCCGCTACGCCATTCGTCTAACTGCTTAATATCAGTATAGTTAGCGTTATGATTAAGTTGAAGACCAATCTTTTTACAAGTATCTTTATATGCTTGTCGCATTTCTTCGCCAGAGTAGTTTGATGATACGTAGTATATTTCTGATTGGCTATGTCCATCGCCACTCCAATCGCCCATAATTACACTAAACAACTTTTTTGTCATATAATTCTCTCCTTTTATAATAGATAGTAGATAATAGATAAAAACATTATTTTATCTATTTATTTTTCATGAATTTTACCTTCACGCATTAATAATTCATGATAATCGCTTACTCCTTTGAATTTTCCAACCACATATCCAATAAACAATGTAGTAAAGCTAATCATTACAGTAAAAAATATACTCATATTATCATCTCCTTATCTTTCTTGAATACCTAAAACAATCTTATCGATGTTTGGATTAATCTTTTTGACTCCGTGACATGTTACACCAACTAATCCTTCTCTAATATTAGTAGTATACTGTCTACGTGATGTATCATATCCTTTTATCGCCATATACATATATATTGCAAAGTCAATCTCGTCAGCAGTTAAAGTTAAATCCATTATTTATCACTCTCTTTCTTATCTTGGAGTAAAGGAAATTCTATTTCTTGTACATCATAATACCTATCGTATGTCACGTTAATAACTGCACCCACCTTAAGTACGTCATATTGACTTTCTGATATATCTAAAACTACTTCATGACCATTTTTTTCAAGAGTTACTTTGTTGTAACTCCATCTTCCTACTTCTTCTATGTTCTTCTCTTTTACAATCATGTTATCAAACCTACCATATTCTTCACATCCTACTAATAATAGTATTAATGATGAAATTATAAAAACAGATATCAACTTCTTCATGTTTATCGCTCCCCACTCTATTATTATATCATTATCTTTATCACTTGTCAATAGCTAGAATTAATTTTTTGGTTTAAACGTATATCTTCCAAAGAAATTCTTTCTAGACATCACAGGCTTACCATCTTTATACAAAGGAATCACATGAGACTTAATCGACTGACCGTTAATCATTTCGTTTTCACCTTCATGCGTAGAGAGAGAATATATAAAAGGTGTATTATCTTTTCTCAAAAACTCAATTCTATCATCGAAAATGTTATTAGCAACCATATACGTCCAACTAGCAACATCGTTGCCCTCTGACATCCATACCAACTCAGCCATTTGTCCAACTACAAAATTCATATTATTTCCCCTTTTCTCATCTATTAGTTTTTGATTCTTTGATTAAATGTGAAATTGCACTAAATCCGAATATAAGCCAAACAGAAAGCATTATCCAAAACATAATCATATATTATCTCTCTTTCTTGATTTTACTTAAGAAGAATTTCTTAATCTTTTTAAAGGTAGCGACAACATCTAGTATTGCTCCGATAAATCCTAATAGCGTAAATACTGCAATGACATTAGATTTCTTTCGTACTATATTTAATGCTATCATGGCAGTTTCATCATTCGAATGCTCTTCTTCAAATTTCTTCATAGCTTCTTTAAACTTTTCGTTACTAAAAGCTTCGTCTACGAATATAATTTTAACACCTGTTATAAAACCTACTGCTAACCATATTAGAAGTGCCAATCCAAACAAATTCATATTTTAACCTCCGTTTTCATATGAGAATCTACAATTAGAATAAGCTTAATAATTTCATCTCTTTCAGACTGTGTTTGAGCCGTCATCAGCTTTTTCTCTAATCTTTTTCTAAGTTTATGCTTTCTTTTCTTTTCTGCGTTGTTAAGGAATTGTTTAATCATTAATATCACAAACCTTTCGTGTTTAGTTTTTCTCTTACCTCCATAAGCACTTTGCCTAAAAGATTTAAACCTCTCCACATTGAAGGGTTTTCAATATTTGGATCGTTTACTCCCATTTTAATACCCCAAATGCCGTCAAATGGACTAGCCTCAACAAGTGTTTTGTTCATTGTGTATAATAGTTGAGACATAAGAATATCACTGCTACTAAATTTATCTAATAAAACCTCTTTGTAAATTGTTTCACGTACTTCTATCCATTCAAAATCCTTAAAAGGTATTTCTCGACTTCTGCCTAAGTCTTTGCATTGTTTTGGAGTTTGTGCCAATAGGATTTGCTTTGCGATGTTATCAGCTCCGAAAAACTTAGCTTTACGGTACATAATAGCCTGTTCAGACCATTTGAATAAATGTCCTTCATGCTTAAATGGAGAGTAGTAGAAATTTGAAAAAACATCATCATTTCCCCAAAAAAATACAAATTTATCTGTTATTTTCATGATTTTTCACCCTTTCTAGCCCAATTCAAATACAATGCGTATTTAGTATCGCTCTCTCTGTGTTCGCCTATATAGAATCCGTATCTCTTAAAAATGTCTCTTAATAGCATAAAGTCTCCATAACTGATATCATCTTTATAGAATGGTATAGTTATATCGAAATGTCCCTCTCTAGCACTTTCTAATGTCTTAGACAATATAACATCTACTCTTTCTGCTGTTTTACCCTTGGTAATTGCAATGTCAAATAGGCTATTAGTTAAATCGTTCATATTCTCACCCCTCATGATATTTGTGTAATGTTACTTCATATCCGTCAAATGCGGTTAATAATAAATCTTCTACCTCTTTCCAATCAGCACCTCCACGATAGCAACCAATCATATATGGAAGGTGTACAGACATTCCATGACGTTCAGCCATCTCTCTTACTATCTTGAAGCATTTATA